>Ga0137394_10000179_pt1 | contig 43934 bp, 30 predicted proteins | sample czobulk116metaG_FD_108278 | JGI IMG/M metagenome (GOLD analysis project Ga0137394, IMG submission 108278) | Vadose zone soil microbial communities from Angelo Coast Range Reserve, California, USA - czobulk1.16 metaG | ecosystem: Environmental > Terrestrial > Soil > Vadose zone | place: USA... | reverse complement strand
CGTCGGGATCGAGCGGGATGCAGAAGCACTGACCTGGTCAACTTTCGAGAACGGCCCTGCAGGTCAAACGATAGGTTTGTAGTCCAAGCGCAACATCTTGCACGTACGGGAAGACTCCATCCTATCGGGCAAGTCCCGCTGCGGTCTTTCAGAGCGCCTCTGGAATCGGAACGGTCCTCCTCAGTTAGCGTGTAGTCGAAAATTACCGGCCAATTCCTTGAATCACACCCATGAAAAGGTCGTAGCCGAGAAGCTGTATTCTCTTCCAGCTGGGATTTTCTCTTCAGAAGGAGCTCCGCTTCCAGCTCAGATCTTGGCAGGTCAACGCCGGGGCAGAGCTCCAAGAAGGTATAGTTATCGAAGCGCGCAAACTCCGCACAGCCTGAGAACGGGCAGAGATTGGCCGGTTATGTCGGCTACTCATAGAACTGCCCAAACTAGTCCTGGTATGACGGGTTGGACGTCCCTTTCCCCGGACGTCTGCTCTGGAGTGACCCGACTTAGACGCCGTCACCTGTCGTGCCGTGTGGACTCGGACAGTCCTGAAGCGAGCGGGTTGGAACGTGCGCCTTCGCCAGTTTTTCTAATGTCTCCGTATGGGTGTTATGTAAATCTGCGACTGGAGGCAGGCCCGGCGCCCAGATTAGGACTCGGTGGTCGGCTCGGCTTCTCTTCCTTATTCGATACTTTTAGTTTAAAGCTCCTCAAGGTTCCAACTGGACAGAAAGGAAACAGGGGTGTGATTCTCTCATGCGGGAGATTGCACAATGAGCACAAAAAGTATGCAGGGCAAGAAAGTCTTGGGTCTGTCATTCGCTCTTGCAACGGTGTCCTTACCCATCTTGATTGGCTGTCGCCCAAACCAGCAACTGGACACGCGCTCCGCACTCAAAGCCGATGCAAATACTAGCTACGACAAATCCAAGCGTGAAGATTTTAATAGGCGCGCAGCAGAAAAGTTCCTGCCGCTGTTCTGGCGCGAGGACAGCAATAAGGATGGCGCATTACAGCCAAACGAGCTTGCTGTGCTTTGGGGTTACGGCGACAGCGATTTTAGTCACTGGATTAACGCCAAACAACAATTCACGCCGCAATTCGATGAAGCGTATCAAGCTATCCTGGAATCCGATCCAATCGCCGCGACGCCAGCCGAACAAGAGCGACACACGCTGGTGCTGGAAGAACTAGCGCAAAGCCGGCCGACACTAGTCGAAACTGATCTCCGCCGCGAGACAGCGGCTACCGTGAATGTCGTGGACCATCTAATGAATGTCGCCAAGACCATCGAGCGCATGTACGCGAAGCAAAAAGGCGTGTTCGGCCTCGAAACAAGGATCCCGGCAACGGACACGGCTAGCCGGATGCTTTTTCACCGTAATCAATCACCGTTCTGTGAAGCGCCTATGAGTGACAACAACCCCCATTGCAGCGCTTTGGCGATGAGACCTATGCGGATCTTCGGACTGTATCCGGCCGGCATCCAGACCGATCCGAAGTTTTGCGAAGCTTTAACGAAGATGCCGAATGCGCAAGAAGTAATGGGTCATTTCAACATCGTCGTGAATGGCGATTTGCCGGGCACTGTTAAACCAGAACCGTACAACGAGGCCTATAGAGAAGACATGCAATCTGTCGCAAGCGAACTCGCAGCTGCATCGGTCAGCTTGGGACAAGACGAGGATGCCTTCAAGGCATATTTGCTAGCGGCCGCTCAAGGCTTTCGAACTAACGATTGGGAGGCGGCGGATCGAGCCTGGGTAGCGATGAGTGCGGAGAACAGCCACTGGTACGCGCGGGTTGGGCCCGATGAATTCTATTACGAGCCATGCGCGTGGAAAGCCGGCTTTGCGTTGCAGCTGGCGCGTATCAATCCAGATTCGCTGATCTGGCGCGTGAAACTTGATCCACTCAAAAATGAAATGGAAGCTACCATCGCCACGATGGCTGGCGCGCCTTACAAACCGCGCCACGTTGAATTTAAGTTACCCGATTTCATCGATGTGGTGCTGAACGCTGGAGAGCAACGGAAGGCGAAACGCGCGACACTCGGCCAGTCGCTGCCAAATTGGGGACCAGTCGCTGAGGCCGGAGGCCGCACTGTAGCGATGACGAATCTCTTCACGGATGTCGACAGCCAAGCGCAACTCGCAATACAGATGTCCTCCCTTTTCTGCAGAGCAACCAATACCAAGGCTACGACCGGCGGCAGGCAAACGCTAATCAATGCGGTTTTGCACGAAGCGGCCCACAATTTCGGTCCTTCGCATGAGTACAGTGTGAATGGCAGCACGGATGGCCTGGTTTTCGGCGGACCACTTGCCGCGACTTTAGAAGAACTCAAAGCGCAAACATCATCCATGTTCTTGGCCGATTGGCTCATCAGCAAACGCTTCTTCACACAAGATGAAGTCGATCAGATTCAGCTGCGACACATAGCCTGGGGCTTCGGTAATATCTCACTCGGCATGTACACAGCGGAAAGGTCGCCCAGAACTTACGCTCAACTGGCGGCCATTCAGCTTGGCTCTTTCCTGAAATCCGGCGCGATCCTTTGGAAGAGCGACGCAATGGCAGCCAATGGCAGTGATCCAGGTTGCCTGGAAGTCGACTTCAATAAGATACCGGCCGCGGTGCATGCTTTGGAAACAACGGTGCTCAGAATCAAAGCCACAGGCGATAAACTTTCGGCGGAAAAACTCAAGGCGGAGTTTGTTGATGCAAGCAACGATTTTGTCAAAATCAAACGCGTGGTGACTCAACGCTGGCTCCGCGCTCCCGAGGCGACTCTCGTTTACAGTCTGAGATTCTGATCCACCCGGCACTGTGGCGACCGTAGTTATGACAGGACGTTCAGGCTCGATTGTCCAGAAGTCCGCTTCGCGGAAGTTGAGATTTATGCGTATGCTGACCGCCAGTTGAACAAGCGTCAGACGGATTTATTTGTTTTCGATGGAGCCCGCAGGAAAGCTTTCGAGACCACGTCAACGCAAGCCGCGAAGTTTCTGGATATGCTCGTTTGTGAAAAGCCGTCGATCTCCGTTTCCCCGTGGCGCATCGGGATATTTGCCTCTCTTTATCCTCCAACGTAGGAGATCCGGAGAGATGCCGAGCATTTTAGCGACCTGGCCTGTGTTGTAAACGGCATTGTCTGTGCGATGGGGTTGGGGAATCCCGACACGGACCTTCTGAGCTCTAACGTGCACCGGTTTGCTGTGAACAGACCGGAGGTCCGCTGTATTTGTCATGATCCGAAGTAGAAGCCCCTGTGAGGAATCTTCCTCGCGGAGTTCTTTCATTGCAAAACGAAAAGAAGCAGAAAGACTCAGTGACTGAAAAGTGGAAGTGTAGAGCTTGCCTCCGTGAGGCAGATCATTCAATTCATAGCAGCGGTGGCGACGCAGTCAGAGGGCAATGTTCGTGCTAATGTAACAGCGCATGACGGAGTCACCATCCATTCCACGTCCATCTCTTCTTTTGAAACAGATGTCTGCCGACCGGCGGCGGCAAGCTGCTCAAGCTTTCTGGCGCGACGAAAGCGGCGCGAATGAACAGGCAGAAGCGATTGCCGCAATCGCTCAGCGTCTTAAGTTTCGCGCCAAGAGCGTGGTTGTATTGCCTGAGGCGAGAAAGATTCAGTATCTCCTTGATTTGCCTGCCATACCGGAGGCCGTCGCTGCGAGACTTCTCATATCCCATCACATCGCACATAAGCGTGTGATGATGGCCGCGTTCTTGGACGCACTCGGCGTGGCACATGACAACGGGATGATTGCCGAAGATGCGGTCATCCCTCAGGAATCGGACAGAATCCACGCCGCTGTCAGAGCGATCGCTGAATCGTTTCCAGCCGAGGACGTCGCACTGTACCTGTCTACGCTCAGTTGGCAGGATCCCCAGACATGGGCGGTACTAGCGAAGCTTCCCGAAACACAGATTCCTGGCAAGCAGTAGTTGTGTCTCGCGGTTTTATTCAAGAGGGGCACGATCCGCTTCCAGCAAAATTCTGTGGCGGCTCCTCCGCAGTCCGAACCTGGGAGCATCTCCTCTTAGACGGTCCGGACTCGTACCGCTTGGCCGAAGCTGTGTTCCATTGGCCAGCGGCCATTCCTCGTTGACCTGCTTCCACACGCCGGCGTTTATTCATCTCAGAAAGACGGATTCAAGGGTTCCGGAGTTGATTCAGGCGGTGAACGTCCAGGGCCTGGAAGGCCTGGTGGCGAAGCGTCGCAGCAGTCGGTATGAGTCTGGCCAGCGTTCCGGCGCGTGGCAGAAGATGCGCGTCAACCGAGGACAGGCGTTTGTCATCGGCGGATACACGGTTGGCGGCAGCACATTCGATGCACTCGTCTTCGGGTATTACGAAGATGGAAAGCTCCTATACGCTGCTCGAACACGCAATGGATTCACGCCGTCCTCGCGGGCTGGACTATTCCGGAAGCTCAAGGCACTGGAAATCAAGGAATGCCCTTTTGCCAACCTACCCGAGGCGAAGAGCGGACGATGGGGTGCGGGTCTGACCGCAGCGAAGATGGCGGACTGTCGGTGGATCAAACCGGTGTTGGTCGGGCAGTTCGAGTTTCTGGAATGGACTGCCGACAATCATCTACGGCACACGAAGTTCATCGGGCTACGCGCTAACAAGAAAGCCAAGGACATGCGGCGGAAGTGATTGTGGCTGTTCTCTCCGGTTCGGATGATCTCGACGTCCGACAGCCTCGGCCATCTTTGGGACAGGTTTATTCTGTGAGCACGCTTGGCTCGATCTGGGATCGTTGCGAACTGGAAGGATGGCAGGTACATCGCCGATAACCGCCGTTCCACCTGGCCGAAGATCAGAATCCGAAGTACAAGGCGGAAGGCCGGGCTGAGTTGTTTGAACCGTAGGATACACTGGTGTCAATGAATTCACGCTCCAGGCCGGCCATACCGGCCGAAATTAAACGGCGAGTTCTCGTTGAAGCCGGTCATCGCTGCGCGATTCCGACATGTAGGTATATTCAGGTGGATGTACACCACATTGTGCCTTGGGAACAGTGCAACGAACATAGCTATGAGAATCTGATTGCGTTATGCCCCAACTGTCACAATCGCGCAGACCGAGGAGAAATCGACAGGAAGTCTCTGCGGATGTACAAAGCGAATCTACGGTACACCCATGACAAGTTCTCTCAATTTGAAGTCGATATGCTTTTCGAAACGTATAAACTCCCACCGGGCAGCGGTCTGTTCTATCCAGCGTTCGCAGAACTGCTTCTAAAGCGAGTATTGGATGCTAACTACGTTCAATTGTCTGAGTCTGGGCACAATATCGTGATGGACGGGGTCCAGCATGGTCCAAAGGCGCTTTCCATTACGTCAGCCGGACGTGAGTTTGTCGAATCGTTGGGTCTTGATTGGACCGAGCCACATACAGGAATGCCGTCGACGGAATCTTGAAATCAGGGTTGAACGTCACGGTTGGCTACCTCATCTTCGCCTCAATCGTGACCTCATATCCCGTGTGCGCATCCGCGGAATAGTGGACAATCCTGCCTTGGATTTCCTGATTGGCAAGGATGAGAAGGGCCGGCGCGTTCAGGTGTAACATCGCTTCCAGTTGCGGCGCGGGTTCCGAAAGGATGCGGATGGTCATGCGCTCGAGGCCCGGTGCCGGTTCGATCGTCCTCGCCACGATCAGCCGTAATTGGATCCCGTTAAATGAACCGTTCATACCGGAAGCAGAACCTCCAGCTCACGCGCCATCATCAGAGCAAACTGACGTAATCCGCACTCGGTCAAACGAAAACTTTCATCAATCGATCGCTTGCAGAATGCGGCCGCGCTTTCCGCTCTGACGACTCCGAATGCGAGGCTCCAGGGGTACTCCGCCGTGCTAATAGGCGGCATCGGTGTTGAGGCGGACCTCCAGGATTCTCCGCTAAGGGTCGTATGCAACCGATGCGGCCAATCCTTCAGAGGAACATGATTCGTCTCAAGAGGCCAGAAACAACGCGCGTCATTTCGACGGCGGACCGCGTCTCTTGTTACGTGGGGACTTGACCGCGAAGCCTTTCGCAATCATGCCCATCGTGTAACGTTCAGCCAGGAGTTCCACCAAGTCCTTCTGCGACATCAATGGAAGCTGCTCCCGTTTTGGGGCATTCGCTAACAACTCTATCAGCCGTTCCTTTGGGGTATCCTGGAACCCTTCGACGAAGAAGTCGAACATCTCCATCGCCGTTTCGACGCGGCGGCCTTGCTTCTGGTATTCCCCGAAAAATGTGTCCTGATGTTTCTCATAGTCAGCGACCTCGTCAGGTGTTAGCGGCCACGTAGCTTGGAAGGACCGATTGGTATCTGGGTCATAAAGGATGCCGTGGGCGTTGTTGCCTCCGACCGTTGCATGGGTTAGTTTTCCCTTTACCTCCTTGCCGTCAGCTCCCTGCACAGCGTAGAACTGACCGATTCTCAGCCTCGGCGATGGCTTTTCCGCAAAGACCTCTGAAGGCAATTCGCCACTGAACGTTTGAGGAATTTCTCCGTGTTCCTCCATTGACTTCCGGAGCTGATGCATCGGCCAGTGACGTTCACGCGCACGGGCTGCGTCCCGCAGTGACGGGAACTGCACCCCCATGAAGTCGTCAATCTTAAAACCGCGAAAAGAAATTATAGTGCCGAGTTGAGTTCTATCGAGAAGGTACTGGTCGCTCATGTTGGTTATACATACGTAGGCCGGGGGAGCTGGCGCGCCGTCGATCTCCATTCCCTCATGCTGGCTTATGATGCGCTCCGCCCGATCCACCGCGATTTCCGCCGTTTCAGGCGTATCCAGAGGTTTATTGAGGTCTAGGAAAATAAGCCTCTTGTGATTTGCCTTCTTCTCCAGAGCGTCGCGCAGTTTTCGGCCCACCTTGGGACGCGATGAGTGATCCGTTTCTATCTGTCGCGACTTCGCCTCGACGGAATATTGTTCGCCCGTCCGCAGGTAAGTGGCCGTGAACTCACAGTGCCTTGATTTGCGGTCAGACTCATCCTCATATTCCAGCTCGAAACCTGCTTTGATGAGCCATGCCGCTACCTGCGTTTCGAAAAACGCACCTTGGAAGTTGTCTTTGTTCTTGAGGCGCGCAATGAGCCTCGTCTGGATGTCTTTGACATTGTGTGCGATCAGGTACAGGTTATACGCCAACCTGTTGTATGCCGACACAGCCCCACTAACCGGCGTTGAGTTCGTCACGTCTGGTCCCTTGAAGTACTGAGCCTGGAGACGGCAAATCCTGTCGTACCATTGCATCAACGGATGACGTTCTTCGAGCGGCTTGGCTATTTCACCATTTCCCCAGTCAACAGTCAGAGTCGTCTTGATGTAGTTCATAAGGAAGTCGGCAAAGCTTTTCCATTTTCCATAATGCACGCGGTTCCCGACTGCGACGAACCGCAATCCTTTATGCTCAATGGAAATTATCGGGCGCCCTAGGCCCTGCTGCTTCTGGCGTTGAATCTCGCGCGCTTTATGTTTTTCGAACCGGCGCTTTCCCTCTTCGATGAGCTTCTTTTCAAGGTTGGCGCTCGCAATCAGGTTCGGAAGTTCGAACTCGGGGCGTCCGTGGCACAGCTTGAACTTCCGCCCGTTACCACACGGACACGGGTCATTCCGGCCAATCTTTGGGCTGTTTCGACGGAATGGTACGTTGGGCATAGAGAGGGCTCGCAGTCTTCTCTAGCTTAGCACTGCATGACGACCTAAATGAGACGCTCATGTTCAAGAATGGCACGCGCTTCCGCTATCGGAACGATAGGGCTGGAATGCGAAATCGGGACGGTGAGCATTAGCATCAATCTTGGAGTGAACTCGTCAGCGTACCCACAAGCTCCGAGGCATTCCCTTCAGGCTGCGCAACGAGTTGTTCGGTTTCTCTTTATCGCGTGAACATGCGCCATGGCGTCAGCCGCGTTCGCTGGGGCCGGCGGTTTACGATGGGCGTAATTTTCCACGACGCGAAATAGCGGCCGGTGTCAGCGTTTCAGCCGCAGATCAGGACTCTGTGCCTGAGTCCCGTTTGGCATAGCGGTAGGCTGTATAGGCAGAGATCAGATGGCAGATCCAACCCAGGGTTCCGCCACTCCCAATCCAAAGGCCGGGCGTAATGATCAGCCAAAAGATGCCGCGCAAAAACTTGCCGTTGTAGATTTGTCCCACGCCGGGTATCAAAAGACTCAGGACGGCGGCATTTCCCGGTTTCTTCATTTCTCACTCCTACCGACTGACTTGCGAGACTAGCATGTGCGCTTTCATGCAATGCCGCGATCACGACAATACTCATCCACCAACCGGGCAGCAAGTTGGCGCGCCTCGACTTCCGCAGGATTCCTCGCGTATCCATAACGGAGATGGTGAATCAAGTACCGGAATGGAAAAAGAAGAGGTTTCCTCCGGAATTGCAACACGTGGACCAGTTCGTGAAAGACGAGTTCGACCGTGCCTCTGTTCGCCGGATCGATTGGGCAATAATCCGCTCGCAGGTACACTCGGTTCGCCAGCGTTAGCCCAGACATGTGCCGATTTCCAGGAATCCACCAGAACGGAATACGGCGGCAGGAGCGAAATCGAATTCTGTTTGGGTCTCCCATATTCGGGAGGTGAATCCGAATCCATTCCGTCACTGCATCCGGTAAATCGATTCGCCTGGACATCTCTAAACCGAACTCTCAATCTCAATGCCACCCAGGCGCTTCACTAACGTTTTCTCCGACAGCTCAGCCCGGATTTTAAAAATTTGAAATTGGACGAATCCTGCATCTCAAATCCGAAATCCGAAATCTCCGATTGGACCGGCGATCAACCCCGAAACCTCGCGCAGTCCAATTCGAGATTTCGGATTTCGGATTTGAGATGCAGGATTCGTCCAATTTCGAAATCTCCGAGGACGAGTCAAGTATGTTCGCCCTAATTTGTTTTCCCGCTGTTGACGATCTTCGCGAAATCCGCCCATGGGTACACCCGACCGCCATGGATCGGTGCGATGGTCGTGACATCCAGCTTCAGTCGTTGCACGTTGTTATAAAAAGTTTGGTTGGCCGGGGTAATCGTGGTCGGGAGCGGCGCGTTCGGAGCAGGCGGGGTGAACAGGTCCGCTTCAACCAGAATCTTCTCCTTCGGGAGATACGCCATCAACATGCCCTGGGCGTGAGCGAGGCCCTGGACGTTGTAGATCTCCATGACTTTCGTCCCATCTGTTAACACATATTTCTGGCCCACGGTCTCAAACGTGTAGCCTTCTGCGACCTCCTCCGGCGGAAAGAGGGCCAGTCTGTCGGGTTTCAAGGTCCACGGCCGCACCCATAACACCTCTGCGTAGTATGCGTGATTCGATTGCTGCAGGACGATGGTCACGCCCTCCTGGTGGACGTAGGCGCGGACTCCGCCCAGGTGATCCCAGTGGTGGTGCGTACTCACCAGGAACCGAATCGGTTTGTTGGGAATCAATTTCTTCACTTCGGCGATCACGGCCAGTGACCGCTCCTCATTGAGCGGCGCTTCGACGACCGTGATGAAGTCCCGGAACTCGACGGCCACGCTGGCGTGCGACCCTCCGCCCACATACCATACCCCATCCGCCGCTTTCTGCGACTCCACGCGGACCGGTGGAACGGTTGCCTGACGCGCCGCGTCGGGAACGGTCAGGGTGGCGCCATTCACGTTCGCCTGGACGTTGCTGATGGTGAGACCAAACGAATTGTGCCCGCCGCTCACGTTCACTCCCTCGCCTTCCAGGTCATCATCAAGATCATGGTGCGCATGGAACGTGGTAGGGAACATCACACCACCGAAATCCTTGTAGTTGGTGAGCACCAGTTCGTAATACAGGTCTCCCACGACGGGATTGGGGAACCACGTCTGGATCCGTTCGACCAGGTTCCGGTCGTTGATCGCGCACTGCACCCTGTACTTCCCGAGCGCCGTGAACGAGACGGCCCTGATGCGACCCTTTCCTTGTTCATTGCGCGTAACGGCGATCGGGTTGGCCCCTGGAGCCAGAGCGGCTTTGAGACAGCCGTGCGGGGTGAGCCAGATCTCGAGCTGCCGTTGCTCCGCGTCGGCCGGCGCCGGAACAACCATGGTGCCCTGCATGTTCCAGGCGTAGTTGCCGCTGACCATCGATATCCGCCGTTGTTCCCCCACGAGCGGCGTAGTAATCAAGGGAGCATTGCCTCCTCCCGCCGGTCCGCCCTGGCCGGTTCCCTGCTTTAAGGTGAGATCCTCGTTCGAGGATCTGGCCTCGTAATCAATGGTTCGCGTGTAGCTGGTCAACTGATTACTCGGCCAATCGTTTGCGGGGGAATAATTCTGGCCGACCGCAGCGAGATATCCGGCGCTCGCGGAATACCGGATGGACTTCATATTCTCGCCGCCCATCGCCTTGAGTGCCGTTTGCAAGAGGGTCCGAGCATCCGGCTCCTGTGCCATCGCCAGGCTAACTGACACCACGAGTAGAACCACGACAACGAGAATCCACAGTCTGCTTCTCATACCGTCCTCCTTCTTCTCGGATCGAATGATCGCGGGCGCGAGCCACTGCTCCTGGACCAGCAGCCGCGCCGTGTACGAAGAGCACGTCGCTCAAAATAGCCTGAAAGTTTATGTGAGTATGAGAGCGCAACGACACAATGTCGAGAACTGAGTCTCACGCCCGCTTGTACTGTCATCCCGTAGATGTGCCAATTCCTCATTTCAGACCCAACGTTGATCCCCAATGTAGTCGCGGGCTTTAGCCCGCGTTCGTTCAAAAAAATAGCCCGTCACAAAGGTTTCACCGTCCTGTCACGAAGCAATAACAGAAACATCCGAAATTGCCCGGAACGAGGGTGAAAGAGGTGTATTCATGCGTAAGAGAGTTGCAGGCCTTGTGATGTGTTTCGTGATGGCTGTACCGCTCACAGCTCAAGTGGACCGTGCGTCTGTCGGTGGAACGGTAACCGATTCTTCAGGTGCTGTCGTAAAGGGCGCAAGGATCGGAGCGGCATCTTCCAGCACCGGATTCCAGCGTTGGACTGTGACGAGCGATGCGGGGGCATTTTATCTACCGGGCCTGCCGATCGGTACCTACAAGGTAACCGTGGAAAAGGAAGGTTTCAAATCAATCACGATTGACCGCGTGGTTCTTTCCATCGGCGAAGAACGGACGTTTGACGCGCGCCTCGATGTCGGCGGCATTACCGAAGAGGTGCAGGTCAGCACAACTCTGGATGACGTCGATCGCAGCTCCGCAGAAGTTGGAGCCGTTATCGATTCCGCTCAAATCCGCGAGGTTCCGCTCAATGGACGTTCGTTTGCGACTCTTATGATGCTGGCCCCTGGAGCGATCAACTCGGGTGGAGGCACCGAGCGCGACATCAGGTTCAATGGCCGCTGCCTGTCAATATTACCGTGTCTAGAAAAGCCGGAGACCTACCGGACGGCAACACATCCAGCCAACGGCCTGATCTGGTGCCCGGTGTGTCAATCTATCCAACGAATCAGACAATTTACAACTGGTTCAACCCTGCGGCGTTCGCGGTTCCAGCGAAGGGAACCTGGGGTAACTTCGGCCGCTACGTCGCACGAGGGCCTGGTTACTATGAGATCGATGCCGCAGTGGAAAAACGCTTCCCGCTGGTTGAGAGCCGGAGTGTCAGCTTCCGGGCCGAAGCGTTCAATCTGTTAAACCATCCGATCTTTGGGAATCCTTCCGGAAACACATCGTCCGGCAGCTTCGGGCGCATCACTTCGATTCTGAACACCGGTGCAACCGGAACGGGGACGCCGCGCCGCTTACAGTTTGCGCTTCGGTTGGATTTCTAAAACCCGAACGAGGATTTGAGACATGAAAGAACTGAAGAACATCCTGTTAGTGATGGCTGGTATCGCAGCACTGGTGACCACCACTCCACTTGCTGCCGGCGAGAAAATCGTGGGCGGCCCGTTCGCGGTCGGCGTTACTCAAAGATCAGCAACGATGGTGTGGGTCGTCCAGAGCGATGAAATGACACTGCGGGCGGCCGGCGGCGCGACAACTGTGACATCACCGTCTCTGCGAGTGGAGAAGACAACATTCACGGACTGCAGCCGAATACGCGCTACGAGTATGAGTTGATGAAACACGGAGTCCCGGATTTCATCCTCCATACAGGCGACCTGGTGGCTGACGGAAACGACAGCGCACTGTGGCCGATATTTTTTGGAATCGAGAAGGATCTCCTTCGCCAGACCGCGTTCTTTCCGTCTCTCGGGAACCACGAACGGAACGCGCGTTACTTCCAGGATCTCTTTCAGGCAGAGGCTCCGTACTCGTTTGATTGGGGCGATATCCAGGCCATCGCGATTGACGGACGCATATTAGAGGAATTCGAAATCGGATCGGGAAGACCATAGGCCTCGGTTTCAGCAGATCCATTCAGAACATCATCTTCAGCTTTCTGCCAAACCGTTTCGGTCAGGGAATTTCTTCCGCGCTGCCGCCTCGCTAGCCGGCGCGGGTGTTGCTGATTGTTGTCGCGCGTTAACAACTGGCCAAATTCTTGCCTCGAAACCGTGGTCCGGTAAATGCAAGCGAAAATACGAGCGTGCAGCATGTCGCCGACGCAACACATCAGATGCTACGTTCGTGCACAGCCCGCTCAGGCACGAAAGATTCATGCCTGGTTGAGGCATAAGGACCAGGGACATCTTCTTGCATGGCGGTTTAACAAGAAGAGACCGCGTTCCTCGAGTTCGTGAAAGATGATCTGATTGCAATGAGTTTGCTGTTTACAGAAGCGTCTGCAGACGTGAACTCCTCCTTTGCGAAGGTTCAGAATTTCCGACTCGTCGTGTGAATGGTGCGTCTTAAGACGATGTGCGTCCGCTCACAGATAGTGACCAACGCAATGGAGGACCAATCAATGAACCCACGTCAATTCAGAATGCTTAGCCTGTTCCTGGCAATTTCGCTTGTACTCGTACCCATCAGCCAAGCCATGGCGCAATCATCAGCTGCACGACCGGCAGGAGCTCTCACTCTGCCTGTTTCGGGCACAGTCGTGAACACCGCGAATGAGTCCATAGGGCAATTCACCGGCTCCTTCACAATCAACCGCTTCGCAAAGACCTCAACCAATCAGATCGTGGCCGTCGGATTCGTGCGCGGCGTTGTTACCAGTGCTGCAGGCCAGGTGACGAAGTCGGGGCTGCAGGCAATTGTGCTGCCGGTCAACCTCTCGCGGGCCAGCGCTATAAACTTCAAAACACCGCTTTCAGGGGGGCCGCAAATGATGCGCGCATCCTTAACGACGGCCGGCAGCGGGCGATTCATGCTCGCGCAGGCAACGTCGTGCGGCATCCTTCACCTCGATATCGGCGGCAACGCTGTCAATCTCCTGGGCGTTAACGTCAATCTCACTCCGATCACTCTCGATCTTTCAGGCGATTCAGCCGGACCACTGGGCGCACTCGTTTGTCAAATACTCGCTCTTCTCGGGTCCGTAGCGGATGTCGTTGGTCTTCTCAACTCAATTCTTGGTTTGCTTACAGGCTTGCTGGGCGGATTGACCGGCGGTCTCGGTGGCGGTTTAGGCATCTAGAGTGCTTTTATGCGGGCGAAGAGCACGCGACTACATACTCGCGAGAACCATTCAGGGCAAGTATGTCGTCGCGTACCTCTAGCCCGCCTTCACGAAACAGCCGACTTCAGAAGGTCACCTTCAGCGCAAATTGAATCTGTCTGGGGTCGCCATTTAAGGTGCCGATGCGGCCGGCGCCTCCGATATATGCGCCGGAGCTTGCAAAGATGGCATATCCAGGAAGATAAAAATTGGCACGGTTGAAGAGATTAAAAACCTCTGCCCGGAATTGCACATCTATCCGCTCGCTTGGTTTGAAGACCTTCTGCAGCGAACCATCGACTGTGGCAAGTCCGGGCCCCGTCAGAGTATTTCTTCCCAGGTTGCCATAGGTTCCTGGCGCCGGCAGCGAAAAAGCGCAAGGATCGAACCACCGCTTCGGGGTTCCCAACGCTTCGCCTGCTGGTATTGTGACTCCACCTGCAGTGCATCCTGCTGTAACTCCCGACGTGGGATTGTTGCTGAAGCCCGTGTTCAGATTGGGACGGTCCGGCGACCACCTATCCCCGTTTGCGGAACGGTTAAAATTCACGCGCGCGGTGAACGGCGCCCCCGCACGGAACGAGCCGATTCCATTGACGATCCAGCCGCCTAGAATCATCCCCAAAGCTTTCTGCTGGAAGTGGAATGGAAAGGGATACGTGGTGGTGACGACCAGGTTCTGTTGGGCGTCGAAGGAGGAACGCGCATAGTCGCGGTGCAGGTCATGTAAATCGAGAACTGTGACCGTTTCCTGGCGTGTTTCGCCGCCGGCGATGCTGGATTTTGTGTCCAGGGATTTGGAATAGGTGTAAGCCGCCTGATACTGCAATCCGCTGGCACTCCTGCGCTTGAGGGTGACCTGTAGCCCATTGTAGTTCGCATTCGCGCCGAAGAAGAATGACTGGACGGAAGCAAAGTTTGGGTTGGCGCGATTGTTTTGGGAGAATCTGGACGGGAAAACTCCGGGGCTGAGAGGAACAGGAGTGTTCTGTTCCCCGCTTACTTCCAGATGGTGAGACACAGAGCCGAGATAGGCGACTTCCAGCAGCGTGTCCTTCATGAGCTCATGCTGCAAACTCAAGCTATAGCTGTTCTTGACCGGCTCCTTGACCAAGGTGGGAAAAGCGGTCGCGCGGGGCGGTGACTTCAGGCTCAACTGCCTGTAGCCGTCAGGGAAGCTCGGGCTGTCGGCAGTTTGCGGGACGAAGAACGGCGGGTTATTCGACGCAAATCCCGTAAAAGCATACGGAAGGATGTGGTCATGGAAGATACCGAATCCCGCCCGCAAGACCGTTGTTCCGCTTTTGTTGAGCTGCCACGCAAGGCCGGCCCGAGGCTGGAAGTCCTTTTTAGCTACGGCGAAATAATGGTCCTTCAAAACCGTCATTGCCGGATCCATCGGGTTCAACAGATTGGCCATCTTTCCATTTACTTCTCTCGGATCGCTGATTCCCTCCCACCGTAAGCCCAGATTGAGGGTGAGGCGCTGCGTCATTTTGAAGTCGTCTTGCCCATAGACCCCGACCATGGTTTCACGCAGGCCCCGGTAGGAACTCGAACCTATGGCCGGCGCCTGAAAACCCGTATCAGCCGAGGGAGTAGCGGCAAGAAGGCTGCTCGTACATGAATTGGGGTTGGGAGGCGGGGGACACGCAAAACTATCAAATGTGTACGTGCCGCGAGTGTTGTTGTCGGTTTTTTCGTTGTCACGAAGGCGCCTGATATCCGTACCCACTTTGAGGGTATGGCTTCCTTTGACGAAGCTGAGATCATCACCCACCTGCATCAGATTGTACTTGTAGTCCCGCGGCGCACCATTATCCACTCCCAGGGGACTCAGCGCTCTGGATCCCCCGGCCCCTGAACTCGTGCCTATCAGGAGCGTTCCCATAAATTGGCCAGGGATAAAGGACAAACTCGGATCCAGTGCTTTATGCGGAAGATCGTCGAACAATTGGTAGGTTCGATTGAAGGAGAAACGAAGCGAATTCACCAGAGTGGGCCGCAATACGTTGCTTACCTGAAGTGTGGAGTACTGTCTGCGGGCAACGTCATGCTCGTCGAAAATGGGAATCTGATTATAGGATGGGATTACATCAGTATCCTTATCGTAGCTGTATCTGCCGAAGATTCTCATTTTGTCGCTGATGTGATGATCTATCCGGCCCATGACATAATTTTCCCTGGTGACCTCGGCGGGCGCAGATACGTATGGTCCCGTACCATCGCCGTAGTCCGGGCCGTTCGGGTCCGGATAGAGCGCCAGGTAAGGTTTCATTTTGTCGCTCACAGGGGTCGTGAAGCTTGGCAGGATCCCCTGCTTGGCGAGAGCGGTCGGCACAATGCCGGTATTCGAGGTTCCCTTGCTTTGCCGCAGCCCTTCGTAGGTGCCGAAGAAGAAGGTCTTATCCTTCTTGATAGGTCCTCCCAAAGCGCCCCCAAATTGGTTTTTCCTAAGCGGGGCTACGACGCCGCCATCGAAGTAACCCGGCGTATCGAGCGAGTTGTTACGGAGAAACTCAAAGACGGAGCCATGCATTTCATTGGAGCCTGACCGCGTGACTGCCGAGATCACTCCGCCAGTGGAAAACCCGGTTTCCGCAGTGGCCACGTTGGTGATGATCTGGAATTCCCGGATCCCGTCCACGCCCAGGTTGGTCCCGGCCGCTCCTGCCGGTGTGGCGTTGGCATGATCGTTGATGCCGGTTCCATCCAGCACGAAGCTGTTGGCGTACGGCCGGCTTCCGCTAACGCTGAATCGCTGTCCCTTGCCATAGTCAAACGCGGCGCCTGCCTGCCCTGCGCCCACAATTACGACGCCCGGTTGCAAGAGAGCGAGCTTGTCATAACTCCTGCCGTTCAGCGGCAGGTCTCGAATCGTTCTTTCGTCCACCAGAGCGCTCAGCGTGGCAGTGGTCGATTCCACCAGCGGCGCTTCCCCGGTGATTGTGACGGTGTCGGAAACCTGTCCCACCTTGAGAGCGAGGTTTACCACCGCCTCGCGGCCCACGGTGAGCCTGATTCCGTTTCTGATCTCGGTCTGAAAGCCCAATAGCTGGGCTTGCACTTCATAATTGCCCAGCGACAACTCGGGGGCGGTATAACGGCCGCCCTCGTCTGTCGTGACGGTTCTGGCAGTCCGTGTATCCGTGTTTCTGGCGGTGACCGCCACTCCAGGAATAACGGCGCCCGACGAATCCTGTACGACTCCAGAAATCGTTCCCGTGGTCACCTGTGCAGAAACCAGATGACCGCCCAAAATCACGCTGATCAACAGTACCGGCAAGTATCGAGACATATTGCTACCCCTCTCCTTGTTTAGAAACCAGCCGCTTTCGCAGCTGTCTGGCACGTGGTTAGAGAAACGCGTTAACAGTACTGTGGAAAGGTTCTAGTTACGATCACCGCACGGCGCACCGATCCCTTGTCGATACTCTGCCTCTGAGCCCGATTTTACTGTCCGCAAAAACGACGTGATGAGTTAAAGGCGGCGACTTTTCGAAGACTGTGCGGCCGGTGGTAATCCTCATCGCTCCCCCCTCTGGTGCGATGACGTCAGAACACTTTTAAGAAAACCACAGAACACTCTAGAGAAAACTACGCTTTGAACAATCTTATTGGTTAGCGCGATTACTACGCCCGCCTGGCCCCCATGTCAAGGAGTCCTTCCAGATTTTTCCTGACGCCAATGTGAACAAAATTTAATCTTCGGTTAATTCAATTCGCATCACCCGCGCGTACACTTTGCACGGCGAGTGACTGCAATGCATAAACACGGCAGAACGGAGAAGGACTCTTAAATGAAGCGTTGCTGCATCGTGATTCTCTGTCTTTTTACCCTGATGCTCCCGGTTCAGTCATTAGCGCAGTCGGCTTCGATTTCAGGAATCGTTCAGGACCAGTCGGGCGCGGCCATGCCGGATGCCCTGGTGACTCTTCGAGGAGGAGCTGACGCCCGAACCACGCGGACGAGCACGGTGGGTGCGTTCTCTTTCGAGAAGGTGAGCGCCGGAACATATGACGTCCAGGTGGAGCACGAAGGTTTCAAGGCAGCGGGGGCACGCGTCACCGTCGCCAATCGGTCGCCGCGGCCGATCGAATTCAAACTGCAGATCGCGAACTTTCAGCAGGAAATCACGGTCGCGGCGGACGCGGTTCAGGTGAATACGCAGACAGACAACAACCTCGACGTCGCAGCGCTCGATCGCAATGCGCTGGATAATGCGCCCATTTTCGATCAGAACTACATAGCAACCATGTCCAGGTTCCTCGACTCCGGAGCCATTGGCACCAGCGGAGTAACTCTGATTATGGATGGCCTGCAGGTGAATAACATTTCACTTCCTCCATCGGCCATCCAGGAAGTAAAGATCAATCAGAACCCCTACTCTCCGGAATTCATGCGGCCGGGCCGCGGGCGAATCGAAGTCGTGACGAAGGCGGCGGCGTCCGCCTATCACGGGACGGCGAACTTTGTGTTTCGCGATAATCGCATCAACGCACGTGAACCGTTTGCTGCAACACGCCCGCAGGAACAACGCCGCATTGTCGAAAGCAGCCTGACCGGGCCGATAGGTTCCGGCAAAACATCGTCCTTCCTGTTTGCTGGAACCTTCCAATCTGAAGCTGCCCAATCGATCGTATACGCGATCGACCCTTCAGGCGAAGTACGCGCGAACGTGCCGAGCCCTCAAAGAGACGCCGACCTTTCTGCTCGAATCTCACATCAGCTCGAGGAGAAAAACACAATCGGCATCCGCTATGAAGCGCGATACCAGTACGCGAAGAATCAGGGTGTCGGAGGCGTGGTTCTGCCGGAGGCAGCGAGGAATCTCCGCAACCGCGAGGATTTGATCACATATACACAGACCACGGCGTTCACACCAAAACTGGTGAACGACTTCCGGATTCTTTTTGGGAAGGAGCACCAGCGGATCCGCAGCGTTCAATCCGGGCCGAGGATCGTTGTGCTCGATGCGTTCACGCGCGGTGGCGCCCAGGCCGATCGTTTGCAGACCGAGTATCACACGGTATTTCACGATGCGATGTCGTGGTCTCACGGCAGACACACTCTGCGGATGGGCCTGGATGTTCCCGATCTCAGCCGCCGCGGCCTCGAAGATCATACAAACTTTCAGGGGACGTTCACGTTCTCGAGCCTGCAGGACTATCTTCAGGACCGTCCGTTCTCTTTTATCCAGCAGGCGGGCCAGGACAAAGTCATTTTCTGGGAGAAAGTGGTTTCGGGTTTCATTCTCGACGACATTCGCGTACGGCCGAATTTCACGCTCTCCGTCGCTGCGCGCTACGACTGGCAGAATTACTTCCACGACAAGAACAATGTTTCACCGCGAATCGCGTTTGCGTATGGGCCGGCTCATCATCCGAAGACAGTGATTCGAGGAGGCGCGGGTTTCTTTTACGACCGCTCCGGCCCGAACGCCATTTTCGACATCCTCAGATACAACGGCCGGCAGCTGCTTCAGTATGTCATCACGAATCCGGGATACCCGAATCCCTGGTCGAGCACACAGCAGTCGCAGGCCGCTCCAAGCAGCATCGTGAAGCTCGCGCAGGATGTCCGGATTCCTTATCTGATGCAGTTCGGCATCGGCGTGGAGCGGCAGTTGAGCAAATCGACCACGCTGGCGATCAATTATACGGGCAATGAAAGTGTGGGAATGTTTCGTTCACGCGATGTGAATGCGCCGCCGGCGCCGTCCTATGCCGTTCGACCGGATCCGGGCTTCGCAGTTGTCCGCCGGATCGAATCGTCCGGAAGACTGGAAAGTCACTCGCTGGATGTGTCGCTTCGCGGAAATATCACGCGCTTCTTTTCGGGCTTGACTCAATACACGCTGTCACGTGCCTACAACAATACGAGCGGCATCAATTCATTTCCGGCGAATAGCTACGACCTGTCGGGCGAATGGGGGCGTGCCGACTTTGATCAAAGGCATCGATTCAATTTGCTCGGCACGATCAAGCCGGGCAAACTGTTCAACCTCGGGCTCGGTATCTCGTTGAATACCGGCCGGCCATACAGCCTCACAACAGGCCGGGACGACTATCATGTGGGTACAGCGACAGCCCGGCCGGCGGGAGTCGGACGGAACACGTTGCGAGGTCCGGGATATGCCGAGTACGACCTCCGCTGGTCGCGCGATTTCCGATTGTCGCCGCCGAAGAACGAAGTGGCGCAGACGATCACATTTTCATTCGACGCATTCAATGTTTTGAACCACGTCAACTACACGAGCTATGTGGGCAACCTGAGTTCGCCATTGTTCGGACATGCTGTCGCTGCGCTGCCGCCACGCCGGCTGCAGCTCTCGACACGCTTCAACTTCTGATAGCTTGTCATCAGCCTTTCGATTCGCGATAATGCCGCCAACTCTTACACGCATTGATGGGAGTGGCTCGTGCCTCTCGTATCGGGTACGGAACTGGGGCCGTATGAAATCCTCGCGGCAATCGGCGCCGGAGGAACGGGAAATGCCTCGGCCGCATTAAACCACTCCAATAGCGCCTCCATTCACCAAATCGAGGAAGCCAGCGGTTCACGTTTTCCCGTCGGGAAACTCGTGGACGGCGAAACGCTGGCCGACCGATTGAACCGTCGTGCGCTGCCCGTCAGGAAGCCCTCCAGCTCGCAAGACAAATCCGCGAAGCGCTGGAAGCGGTACACGACAAAAGCATCGTTCACCGCGACCCCGCGCCGGCAAGGATCCGTGCCGACCGCTGCGTAAGAACCGGCTCGGAAGTCGTCTGGTCTTGTCTTCAGGAGGGCATGACCATGTCACGCAAACTTTCTCTGGAAAGATCTACTGCTGCTTTGCCGCTTTTGATCATCTTGGTGATCGCTGTTCTTTCGCCCATTCCGGTTCGGGCACAGGTGGCCGGAGCGACGCTTTCGGGAACGATCAGCGACGCGTCCGGCGCTGTTATCCCATTCGCCATGGTCTCGATTCGGGATACGGAAACCGGCATTGTTCGGAGTGTCACCGGGGATTCGGCGGCCCTGTACACCGCGCCGAATCTCAGACCTTCTACTTATGACGTCACCGTTTCGTTTCCCGGATTCGGCACTCAGGTGCAGTCCGGCGTTACGCTCACGGTGGGGGCCAAGCAAGTCCTGAATTTCACCATGCAGGTCGGACAGACGACCGAAGCGGTGCAGGTCACGACCGACGCGTCTCTCGTGCAATTGGCTACGTCAACCCTGAGCGCCACCGTCGCTTCGACGACCGTTCGCGAACTGCCTCTGAATGGCCGCGACTGGACGGCCCTGGCCACTCTTCAACCCGGCGTCGCGTCGGTCCGAACTCAACAGACCCCCTTGCTGGTCTCCGGTTCGCAGGGAGCGCGCGGCCTGGGAATGCAACTGACGATCGGCGGGAACCGGCCTACCCAAAACAGCTATCGCCTCGACGGTGGACTCGTGAACGACTACTCCAATGCCGGACCGGGCAGCGTGCTCGGCGCGAACCTGGGCGTGGACGCCATTCAGGAGTTCACTGTTCTGACGAGCAACTATTCGGCGGAGTACGGCTTCACCTCCGGTGGAGTGATCAACGCGGTCACGCGCTCCGGCACCAACAGCATTCACGGGACTGCCTTTGATTTCCTCCGCAACGATAAGCTCGATGCAGCCAATTTCTTTGACAATGCCAATGGGACCCACAAATCCGTTTTGAGGCAAAATCAGTTTGGATTTTCCGCAGGCGGGCCCCTCGTAAAGAACAAGGTCTTTGTCTTTGGGGCCTATGAGGGCGTACGTTACGTCAAAGGGATATCCACGAGCAACACGACGCTTTCCCGAGCCGCTCACAGCAGTCCATGCACCAGCGGCCTCACCGGCCCCTGCGCCTCCATTTCCCGTTACGTCGGCACGCCGCCGGCGCCGGTGACCACCACGGTCTCGATCGACCCCACCATCCAGAAGTTTTTGGCTTTCTATCCCCTGCCCACACCGGGCGCCGCCTCCGTACTGAACAGTGACGGCACGGTCAACCTGAACGTTGGGCTGTTCAACTATCAGGCGGTCAATCGTTCCCAGGAGAACTTTTACACCACAAGGGGGGACTGGAAGATTGCGAATAATGACAGCCTGTTCACAACTTTCGTCCATGACAAATCGAATTTGACCTTCCCCCTTGTCTTCAATAACACGCTGGCGCAAAACTTTTCGTACCGGGAATCCGTCATCCTGGAAGAAACTCACACCTTCAGCCCGGCTTTTGTGAATTCGTTCCGGGTGGGCGTGACCCGCACGCGCAGCGATGGCAACAACACTCCCACGGCGCTGAACCCAGTGGCAGGCGACACTACGCTCGCTCAAGCTCAGGGCTCGGGTGTTGGCCCGCCGGCAATCACTCTTTCGGGCACGGGGGTGAACCCCACCTCCTCACTACATTCGCCAACGCACCAGGACTACGGTTTGCAAAGCGGCCAGATTTACGACGATGCCTTTTCCGCGCGCGGAAATCACAACTTGAAGTATGGTTTTAGCTTCATCCGACTGTGGAGTTTCGCATATAGCTCGCGAGGAGGGAACGGCACCGGCGTCTTTTCAGGGGCTTTCACTCCCCCGGGAGGAGGCACCGCAATATCAGGCGCAGCGGGAGCGCTCCTGAGATTTCTCACGAACCATCCCCTCAGGGCCACTCGATTCGCCGATTATCCGAACATCAATAAGCGCTACGTTCGCGACAATGTTATCGGCGGATACTTCCAGGACGATTGGCGCTTGCGTTCGAATCTGACTCTGAACCTGGGACTCCGCTACGAGATGGCGACTCTCCCGACGGAGAAATACGGCAGAGTGGCGTACCTGAACACGTTTCTGAGCACCCCGACGGACCTGACCAATCAGATTCTCCCCCGCAATGTCACGACTAAGAACTTCGATCCGCGGATTGGTTTCGCCTGGGATCCGTTCCGCAACGGCAAGACGGCCGTACGCGGCGGTTTTGGACTGTTTGACGTGCTACCCCTTCCTTACGAGCTGAATATCAGTTTGATTGGAAACGCTCCACTCCAGCCCTTCTTTCCTGTAGTCGGTCAAAACCAGAATTACGGCGGGCAGAATTTCGACGTGCCTACCGGCACATGGCCATATTCGGTTCCGAACCTCGTGGCGAGGGCGGTTGCGACGCCTCAAGGTACTCAAGGCAGGCAGTACGGTTACAGGGATCCCAATATCAAACGCAATTACGTCTACCAATACAACCTGAACGTCCAGCGCCAACTCACACCGTCCACGACGTTCACAGTTGCCTATGCCGGCTCGCGCGGGCTCCATAATCCCATCCAGCTTGACGCGACCAACGGGATCATGGGAAGGAAGACTCCTGTGGGTTACGTGTGGCCTGTTCCCTGGACTTTTTGCAGTGGTCCCGACGCTGCGTCCGGATGCACCGCCGCCGGCGTTGGATTGTCCGGGGCGCCGAATCCGAACGTGGGGCCGATTCAAGGTGTGATCTGGGCGAGCAGTTCCTATTACAACAGTCTTCAGTTGAGACTCGACAAGAGGATGAGCCGCGGCTTTCAGGTGCAAGGTTCCTTCACCTGGGGCAAGGGCCTGGATAATTCATCGGCGAGCTTCGCCGGTGACACGTTTCAGAACTCCCTGGCCACGATCCCGTCTTACGACTTGACCTTGAGCAGGGGGTTGTCGGACTTCGATATCAAACGCGTCCTTGTGGTCAATGCGCTGTGGAATGCACCAACGCCGAAATCCCTTGGTGCGTTCGGGAACCGGGTGCTCGGCGGCTGGCAGTTTGGGACCATCAGTTCCTTGAGCGACGGTGTGCCGTTTTCCATCGTTGCCGGCTCGGATGGAAGTGACATTTTGGGTGAACAGCAACCGAGTTTCAATCCGCCGAATGTTGTTCCAGGCTGCTCAAAGTTTATCAACCCCGGAAACCCGGATCACTACATCAACCTCGATTGTTTTGGCTTTCCGCAGCAGAGCGCTGCGACGATCGCGGCAGGGTGCGACACGGCGCGCGCGACCGCCATGGCAGCTGCCGCAGGCTCTTCAGCCATTCCGGGCCTGGCTACCTCATGTCCCAACATCCGTGGCAACCTGAGTCGCAATGGGCTGATTGGTCCCGGGCTGGTGAATTTCGATTTCTCATTGTTCAAGAACAACTACATTCCCAGAATCTCGGAAAGCTTCAATGTGCAGTTCCGCTCCGAGTTCTTCAATGTTTTTAATCGCGCCAATTTTGCCCCGCCGCCTGTGATCCAGGCGGCGCCCACGAACCTGGAGGTGATCAACTCGGCGGGATCGTACGTTCCGCTTGCGGGCAAGATCCTTGCAACGCAGACTCCGGGGCGGGTGATTCAGTTTGCGCTGAAGGTAATCTGGTAAGAACAGAAAGAGATCTGACCAATGCTCAATTCCCAATTCTCAGCCGATGAGAATTGAGAATTGCGCATTGAGCATTGGTCAGATCTTCCCTTTGTTTTCTTACCGGTCGTCGTCCTTGTCGTCCCTGTCGGCGTGGGTAAAGACAGCGATACAACCCGTACCCTTGAAGCCAAATTTGGAGCATGTGCTGTTGTCGGTTGATGGGGCAGCGACCATGGCTGCAGTAATTTGGACGATCGTAAATATCTCGTTGTTTTCCGCGAAGGCGGCGGGATTCTTGCCTCGCACGTCAGGCACATTCTGAAGCCAATCACTCGTCTCCGCGTCGATAACGCCCAGCGACTGCACGGGAGGAGTGCTGGTGTCAGGTCCGGTCACATAAAACCGGCCGTCACCTGAGTTGTACCAGACCTCGTCACCGCCTCCTACCTGCTTGATGACCTTGATGACATGGCCATTCAGCGCATTCAGGATCATCGGAAAGCCACAGGCCGAAACAAGAAGGTGTTGAAACGCTCCGAGCGCAATGCCCGTGGTGCCCACGCTGGCGGTTCCCGCAAGCGATTGGCAGTTGAGCGCATATGACTTTTCGGCTTTCAGCGTAATCGGATTGATGACCGCGACCGACGGGAGGGTGACAATCATCGCACCAGTTATCTTTCCCGGCACCGTTAGGAAGAACCGGCGAATTTCGGGATCCCAGAGCGGCTGTTCCAGCCCTCCCGCACCCACAAACGTTATATGGCCGAGAACGCTGTAAGGAGGTGTCGCCGAAATGAAGGTGGCATACGGGTCGACGGGACCATGAGGGGCCGCGACAGAGAGCGGGGCATTATTCGCCACGAGAATGATGTGATCTCTTGGATCGTAGCCAAGCTCGTCCGCACGACCACAGTAGTGTGCTGTCGCGCTATCGCACGCAGGTACGGCCGTGCTCACTGAAGCGAGGATCTTCAAGTAGTCGATCGAGTTCGGATCGACGTCCGCGATCTGCACCGTGCTGTTGCCATCCCCTGCCCAGAGTTTTCTGTTCGGGGTCACCAATACGCCGTTGGGCCCGGGGCCGTTTGTGGTGGCGGTACCTCCACCACTCGGCAGAGCCCCAGCCATGCCGGTAACGCGGGCCAGGAATACGTTGCGCTCGGCATCGATGATGTCCACGCCGGAATTCGATCTGTCGGCGAAGTAGTACCTCTCTGTTCCGGGATCGACCCAGGCAATGTCAGCGCTGGTGATCGGGTTGCCTGGAACCGGGATGACGCCGACGAGCCCGACGGGCGTGTTTGCATTGTGCTTGTGGTGATCACTGTCCTTGCAGTCACCATCGTCGTGACCCCCCTCAGCGCGCGCATGGATGCTGGAAGTCAAAACGAAGCTCAAACTCAAGACCAGAAGACAGCCTGCCAATTCTCTTGCTTTCATGTTGTGCCTCCAAAAGTTTTATCCTCCTGATTAAGGTTGAAGTGTTTTCCTTTGGGTCAGAAAACGGCCGTCATAGGACCTCCCCTACAGCCGTCAGTGACCCGTCGCCGCAGCTTTGGGTCCAGCGAGCAGTACGCGCTCGCGGAACTTCTCTGACTTCGAATCAAAGTAAGGACTCCACCAGTCCCCGGTCTCTAGTGTCAGTGGTTCGGTTTTGGTTGCACTTTGCATTGCCGTGCGAAAGTGAAAGTGATCTACGAGTCCCATGGCCTGCACTGCAAAGAGCGATGCGATAGTGGGGTCGGTTTTGATCAGTAATGATTCCCAAAATTCGGCCGGCGCTGCCTTGTGAGAACAGGGGAGAACAAACCAGGAAAAGTGCCAGACATACGCCAACGATTGAAACAGCCTTCCAGGCGCCCGAACGACACAGTGCGCAAATGCGGAAGGAATTCATGGGCCCTCCTTACGTGATGCACTTACACAGTGCTTCAACGAGACAATTTGCGGACAAGCTCGCTTCGAGGTCGGTCGGTCAGGGCGGATCTCAGGGCGAGAACAACGAACACGCAGTCACTTGGAACAATTGCGCCTAGTATACGCTTCGCATACACAAACTCAAGAAACGTGTATGGGTCCATGCGGATTCTCGCAGCAATTCATCCGCCCGGCGCGTATCATTTCGGTCAAGAGAAGGAGACCAAACATGAAACGGTTCCTTGCGATTGTCATGACTTTGTTGGCGGTCTTTATTTCGAAAACGCAGGGTCAGTCGAAGAGTCAGCGACCCATGGAACACATGTCGGGGCTTCTGAGACTGGTCGAGACCATCCCGTTGCCGGGCGACGGCTACATGGACCACCTGACGGCAGACGTCAAGGGCCAGCGGCTCTTTATTTCCGGCGAGGCCGCAAAGAGTCTTCTGGTTGTGGACCTGCGCGCCGGCAAGGTGATCCACGAAACCAAAGGGCTCTCCGCGATGCCTAAAAAGCCATTCTATCTCCCCGACACGAATGAGGTCTGGGTGACACTGACCGACAGCAGTGTCGCAGCCATTAGTGGGAGCACATACGAGGTAACCAAAACCGTCGAATTGACCGGATATCGTGATCCCAACAGGGGAGCGGATAACGCGGCGTACGATCCCGCAACTCATCTGTTATATGCCGCCGTCGAGGTCTTCGAAGACTTTGGCAGCAGCGGTAATCACGGAGGTACCAATGCGTCTATCGAGATAGTCGACACAAAGACGGCAAAATTGGTGGGCAGCATCAATTTGCCGGGTGGTGATCCCGCCGGCCTTGCAATCGACTCGGCTGGAAAGAAATTGTATGTCGCTATGGGAGATGTTGTGAGAGGCGACAGCCACGTGGAGGCCATTGATCTCGAAAAACGCGCCGTCGTCGCGGAGTGGCCAATCAGCGGAGGTCCGGTACCTCATACTGCAGGTCTGGATGCAGCGCATCATCGCCTGTTTGTGGGTAGCCGGATGAAACCACATACCGGTGAACTTGGAGGCGGACACCAGTATGAACCCGGGAAGCTGGTTGTCATGGACACGGAGACGGGAAAAGTGGTTCAAGTGCTCGACAGTGTGGGCGGCGCCGATGACCTTCAATATGACGCGGCAACCGGACGCATCTACTTCGTGGGGACAACCGGCACCGTCGCTGTATTTAAGGAGATGGACCCGGATCACTTCAGGCTTCTGGGAAAAGTTCCAACCGGGGCAATATCCAAGACCGGGCTCTGGGTATCTGAACTGAAGCGGTTCTACTCGGCAGTTCCGAAGCACTTTGTGCTTACTTCACGGCATGGGACACAGAACATACAGGCCGACCTGCTTCAGGAATTGAACATCACACAAGGTGTAGTGAAGCCCGAGGGCGCAGGCTGGCAAACCTCGATTCTCTCCGACCTGATCGTCGAAGACGCCCATCTTATGGTTTTTGATTACTTGCCGTGAAAACCGGGTTGCCGAAGGCATCCGAACATAGCCGCTACGCGGCTGTATTCGGATGCGCTTCGCGCGATATCCTGGACAGCTCTTAGAATCGCATCAAGGCAGCACGTCGTAAATTTGCATCGCCAGTTTGGCGTCAGCCTTTCCTTTGCCTGACACCGCGATATAGAGCCTGTTCAGCGTCGGCACAAAAACCGATGTCCGGGCGCGGAATCCTGTCGGCACTTCGGCAACGTGTTCGTAATGATCTGCGTCGCGCTGTTCAATGACGGTCGTCGTGTCCGTCCCGGTAACATAAATCCGTTTTCGGCCGGGATCGAACCACATATCGTCGTTTACGCCGGCGCACGGAAGGGTGGTCACAACCTTGCCGGTGTCGATGTTGAAGACGAAAAACCTTGCGGGCTGTCGGGTGGCAGTAAACAACCGGCGATTCGGCTCATCGAGAGCAATCGCATTCTCGACGTGCGCATCCGGCACAGGCCACCTGGCGATGACTTGCTTTGTGTCGAGGTCGACGACCCCGACCTCATCCGTCCCCGTAAGATTCACATACATTTTCTTGCCCGCGCGATCGATAGCCATGGCCTCGGAGTGGTCGCCTGGGAGCGTGATGTCCCCGACGCGCTTGAAAGTGCCGCTATCAATGATATGGAGGAGATGCGTCTTCGCACCACGTCCACCGCCGCTTTCGACGTAATAATATTTGTTCACGGGATTGAACACGGCACCGTCCACGTTCGGGTGAAGGTCGATGCTGCCGAGGATCTTGTAATTGTCCCCGCTCACCAATTCAACCTTCCCGATGGTGTCATCCCCATCGGTCACGATCAGTCTGTTCGATTCCGGGAGATAAACAAGCGCGTGGGGCTCAACAAAGCCCGTGATGCTCTGAATGCGCTTGCCTGTCCGGAGATCAAAAACCTCGACTGTCTTATGTTCCTCAGCCGTGAGAAATAGACGGTTACCCTTGAGGTCGACCCCGAAATGGTCGAAGTCGCCCTCGAAGCCCGGCAGAGGAGTTGTTGCAGCTAACTTCAGAGGAGGTTGTTTCTGTTGTGCATAACCTGTGAGTGCAAGCGCCAAAAACAGCAAACATGTTTTCTGTAATCTCTTCATCTTCTCTCCTGGTCACCAGATAAACTTGAGGGCGAATTGAATTTGCCTCGCCGAGGTTGTTGTCGAAGTGAGCAGCCCCGCGTTCGCGTTAAGCGCGCCGGTCGAATCGAAGATCTGTGAATTTGCCAACGTCGGCGGGCCGAAGTTCGGATGGTTCAGTATATTGAAAACCTCTACACGGAATTGCGCATTGAAGTCTTCGGAGATCCCCTTGAACAAATTGTTCTTGAACAGGGAAAAATCGAGGTTAGCAAGGCCCGGTCCCTCCAGGATGTTGCGCCCGGCGTTGCCGCGGAGATTGAAACACTGCGGGAAAGTGCCCCGGCTGGGATCGCAGTTCGCGGAGTAGAACGCGGCAGATGGCGCAGTCGGGACAGTGAAGCATTCGGTCTTGACGTAATTCTTCGGATTGGCTGGATTGACGAGCGAGGCGCATCCGGGGCCCGTTAAGCGATTTGGAAAATCATACGGGTCGCTGCTCTTCAGGCCCAGCGGATCACCGTCGGTCCCGAAAGTCGGTGTGAACGGCGGGCCGTCGTTGACTTTGAAAATACCGCCCAACTCCCATCCGTTTGTGGCCCACGCCAGTGCTCGGGAGGCAGAGCTGCTTGTGGGGAGTTGCCAGCTGGCATTGATCACCAGCGTCCGGGGAATGTTGTAATCGGACACGGCCCGGTTCAATTTCAAATCGAACCACTGGAGGCTGGAGACGGAATTCCCCAGCGTATCGCCGGCAATGACACCGGAATTCGAGTCGATGCTCTTGCCCCAGGTGTAGGACCCCTGGACCTGCAAGCCATGGCTCATTCTTTTCATGATTCCAATCTGGAGCGCATCGTAGAAGGAGTCTCCTCCCCAATTCACGTAGCGGATGGCCCCGGCGTTCGGGTTGATGAGCGTGCCGCTGCCGATCGGCGAAGGCCACAGGAAGCCCTCGCGAGTACGGGTAGGCACGACCATATTGGCGTCGTCAATGCGGAATGGCTGGTGCACGCCCCGCGAGCCTACATAGCTGATGACCGCGGTTAAATCCCGCACGACCTCGCGCTGTATGTTCAGGTTCCATTGCATAACGTAATTTCGGTGGGGCTTGTTTTCAACGTATGCATATTCCAGGCTGCCGGTGCCGAGGCTTGCAAGCCCTCCTTTGGGAAACGACCCGACAGGCAAAGTGCTGGTACTACCGATCCGGAAAAAGGGAGCGCCGCGGCCATTCAAAGTGATCGTCTGATACAGCATCGGCAGCACGTCAAACAGCCCGAAACCCCCGCGGATGGCGGTTTTACCGTTTCGGAAAGGGTCCCAGGCAAAACCTACACGCGGCTCGAAGTTGTGACGCGTTGGGTTCGAGAAGTACGGCGCGCCCAGATGTGGTTGGGCATCGGTGATGTTCAGCAGATTCGTGAGCTTTCCCTGGTTCTCGTTTGGCACGGTCGAGCCCTCGTACCGCACTCCCACATTCAGCGTGAAATTTGGGCGCCAGCGCCAGTCGTCCTGAAAGTAGGCGCCGAAGATGGAGACGCGCATACCGCGCGGAGTGGCCAGGCTGGGAATAACTCCCCGAACCCGCGAAGGAGCGTTCGTCAGAAAGCTACGCAGGTTCCCAAAGAAAAAACGCCCCAGGAAGTCGGCGGTATTCGTGACCTGGTTGAGTTCGTTCCGCTCGACGCCCCCGCCGAATTTTAAAGAATGGAGGCCCCTGGTTAGAAACGCGTCATCGTAGACCTGATACGCGTTCCAAACGAATTGATAGATCGGAGGAGCGACCCCCGGTCCTATAAGAGTCAGTCCCGTCACCTGAGCGTACGTTGCAGTCAATCCGGGTGCCCACCCGAGAGCCGGATCTGCAGCCGCCGGATTAATGGCGGCGATGCCCCCGGCGGAGGTCGTATGCGCACGGTTATAGCCAAGCCGCACACTGTTGACGAAAGTGGGACTGAAAATACGGCTCTCTTCAAGAGAGACAATTTGGCGCTTCGCGATGGCGTGCTGCAGCACATTCCCGAGCGTGTCGGGTTGCGTCAGCGGAGAGTTGTCGAAGCTGTACGTACCGAAAAGGCTGTCCCTGTCCGAAATCTTCTGGTCCACTCGAGAGGTGAAAAAATTTTCGTTAACAATCTGTTGCCCCGCAAACGTGAAGATTCCCGTATCCCCATTTCCGCGGAGGCCGGCGTTGGGCAAGGGTTCGATGGCGAGGTATCTTGATACAAGCGGATCGACTGTCACTGCGCCAGCCGCCAGGTTTCCCGCCCTCGCCGCGGGTGAGAGCACAGTGTTTACCCTGGTTATTCCCAGCGACTGCCGGATCCCCTCATAGTCCCCGAAGATGAACGTGCGGTCCTTCCGGATCGGTCCACCCGCCGCGGCTCCAAACTGGTTGCGCTTGAAGGGGGGAACCCTGGCGCCGTCGAAAAAGTTTCGGGCATCCAGAGCGCTGTTGCGCAGGAACTCATACGCAGAGCCGTGAAACCTGTTTGTGCCCGAACGTGTGATGGCGTTTACAACTCCACCGGAGGTCTTTCCGTACTCCGCCGAATAGTTGCTCGTCAGGACCGAGAATTCCTGAATGGCGTCAACGCCCAGGTTTCCACCCAACACACTGCCGGGGCCGCCGTTCGCGTAATCGTTGATGCTGATACCGTCCAGCCGGTAGTTATTCTGCTGGGGGCGAGCGCCGGAGATGCTCACCTGCGCTCCAAAACCCCGGTTGGGATCTCCTGAAGCGTGAGTTTCTGCCGTAACGACTCCGGGCTGGAGATTCGTGAGGTCTGTCCAGGAGCGGCCATTCAGAGGCAGCTCGCGCACGGTCGTCGCGTTTACCTGACTGCCTATTGTCGACGAGGTCAGCTGCACTTGAGGTGCCTCCTCGACGACCTGAATTTTCTGCTCAATCTCCCCGACACGCATCGTGACGTCGAGGACCTGCCGGGCACCTACCGTCAGCGTGATGCCGGACCGCACCTGCGTGCTGAAACCCGAAACCGTTATCGTGACCTCATAGTTTCCCGGCAACAGGTTTGGGGCGTTATACAACCCCGCATTATCCGTCACGACGTTACGCGTTACGCCGGTGGCAACGTCCATGATGGAGACCTGCACCCTCGGTATGACGGCGCCTGCAGGATCCGTAACCGTGCCGGTGAGCGTTGCGCCGGCGACCTGCGCATAGACCGCGCTTGTAGAGAGAATACCGGTGGCGAAAATAACAAGAAGCGAGAGAACACAGCGAGCCCTCGTGAAAAATCGATTGACCAGCATTGGCAGCCTCCAAATCTCCGAATGATTGTGGGTACCGTAGTTTGCAATGGAGTCTACACCACATGCTGAATGCAGACTGCTGTTTTCAGATATACCAGACACCCGCTATTAAACTTTGTAACAAACCTCAAAAGCGCGGTAAGGTATGAGGCAAAATTTCTGCCGGAGGTTTATTCATGCTAAGGAAATCCTCGTTGGTCGCGATGTTTGGGATATTGAGTCTGGCAGCGGGACTCTGGGCACAGGCTCGCGAGCAGGCGCCGTGGCGAGGCGTTGGCCCGCAACCGTGCTTCGGGCCGCCGGATGTCGGCGCCTACAAATGTTCGCCGCCTCCGGAAGTGGTGGCGGTCCGCGCAGGCCGTTTGTTTGACAGCAAGACCGGCCAGATGTTGACCAAACAGGTGGTGCTTCTTCGGGGCGACCGAATCACGGACGTTGGACCGGAAGCTCAAGTCCGAATTCCCGCCGGAGTTCGCGTCATCGACCTCAGCCAGGCCACGGTCCTGCCCGGCCTCATCGATGCGCATACGCACATGTTCAACAACCGCAGACCAAACCAGTCGGCGGAGAGTGCCATGCTCGTCGCCATATTCAATGTGCAGACAAACCTGATGGCGGGCTTCACGGCGTCGCGCGACATGAGCACGCATGGCAACGGATACGCCGACGTTCAACTCCGCGACGCCATCAACGAGGGCCGGATCGACGGCCCCCGGTATCAAGTGTCGACCCTGGGAATCGTTTGGGGAGCTCAACCTCCAAATCCGGCGGCTCCGGATAATCCATTAGCAAGTACAGTAGTCCGCTCGGTGGACGACGCGCGGGCAGCCGTCCGCGCCCAGGTTAAAGGTGGCGCCGATTGGATCAAGCTGTACCCCGCGGGAGCTTATTCCTTCACTCCCACAGGCGAGACAAAATACGTCGTAACCTATCCGTTGCCCGTAATGCAGGCGCTCATCGACGAGACGCATCGTCTTGGCCGCAAGGCGGGCTGCCATGTCTACGGAGGCGAGGGCCTGCAGAACGCCATCACCGCGGGCTGCGACACCATCGAGCACGGGTTTGGTTTGACTCAGGCGCAGGCCAACACGATCGTGCAAAAGGGCCTTTACTTCGATCCGACGTTTGTCCGGTACACCATTCCAGCGATGGACGAGAACGACACCAAAAACACCGGGGGCAAGTACCGGATCATTCCGATTTTTGAGAAGGCTGTTTCAATGGCGGCCGCCACAAAGGGTATGAAAATCCTGGTAGGCAGTGGGGTCGATAGCGATCCTTTCCCGCATGGGATACAGGCCCTCGAGTTTGAATGGTTGGTTAAACGCGCCGGCATGACTCCGGCGAAAGCGATCCAGGCCGGAACCATGAATAATGCGGAAATGATGGGATGGCAGGACCGGATCGGGTCGATCGACAAGGGTAAATTCGCCGACCTCGTCGCCGTCGGCGGCGATCCAATTGCGGACATCACCGAGCTTCAACGAATCCGATTTGTGATGAAGGGCGGAAAGATCATAAAGAACGAACTCGCGACGGGCGCTGCGGCTCCCGCCTCCACGTCGTCAAGATAAAATTCGGGGACAGATTCTTACCAAGGGTCAGGTACGGACGGCGATGATTTTCTTACTTGCTGGTCTGCTGGCATTTTCGAATCTCTTCTCGCCTGTTTTGAGCGCGCAGGTCTCTGGCGGCGTCCTTTCCGGCACTGTGACGGACAGCTCACAGGCTGCCATACCCAACGTGCGGGTGACGCTGACCAACCTGGCGACAAGGGTTGTGCGTGCGGTCGCGACGGATGCCACCGGTTTGTACACAGCACCTGACCTGCTGCCTGGAAGCTATGAATTGACCGCTGCGGCTCTGGGGTTCACGACTCAAGTGCGAACCGATATCACGGTAAACGTTGGAGCCAGCCTGGTCCTCAATATCGTGATGCAACCGGGAGACCCCGACCAGGTGGTTCGCGTTGCTGTTTCCGGGACTCCCGCGGATCAGACATCTTCTGCGGTTGGAGGCAACGTCAGTGCCTCTACTGTGCGCGATACGCCGCTTAATGGGCGTGACTGGACCCAGCTCGCCGCCCTTCAGGCGGGTGTCACGGGCATCCAGACGGGAAGCGCCCAGGGCGGAGGCAACTCTCAGCGTGGTTTTGGAGCGGCCTTGAGCATTTCCGGCGCACGGCCGGATCAGAACAACTATCGGCTCGACGGCGTCAGCATCAACGACTATTCGAACGGAGCTCCAGGCAGTGTGTTGGGTGACAATCTTGGTGTCGACGCGGTTGAGCAGTTTTCCGTGCTGGGCAGTAACTATCCGGCCGAGTACGGCCGGACCACAGGCGGAGTCATCAACGCCGTAACGCGCTCGGGGACGAATGCTTTTCACGGAAGCGTCTATGAATTTCTGCGGAACAGCGCGTTGGATGCGCGAAATTTCTTTGACGCCACGATTCCGCCGTTCAAACGGAATCAATTCGGAGGCTCACTCGGAGGGCCGATCCAGAAGGACCGCGCGTTCGTTTTCGCGGATTACGAGGGACTTCGTCAGTCTCTGGGTGTTACTCATGTCGATACCGTGCCGTCGGTGGCAGCGCGAAAAGGCATGCTTTCGACAGGACCCGTACCGGTAGATCCTGTGATTTCGCGATATCTGGAAGCATTTTATCCACTACCCAACGGGCCACTGCTTGGCAGTGGCGATACCGGAATCTTCAGTTTTGCCGGGCAGCAAGTCACGACGGAAAATTATTTCACCACCAAAATCGATCGCAAGCTCTCGGACCAGGACAGCTTCTCCGCGACGTATATGCGGGACAACTCCAGGGTCATCCAGCCGGACGCGTTTAACGAGCTGCTGGCGACCGTCGTGTCGCGGCGCCAGCTCGTCACGCTCCATGAGCAACACATCTTCAGTTCGAAGTTCTTGAATGCAGCGCGGTTTGGCTTTAACCGGGCTGGGGCGATCGAGGGTGGAGTGTCCAGTCTCATGAACCCTCTGTTGGCGGACCCTGCGTTCGGCTTCATCCCCGGACAGTTTGTTGGGGTGATCCAGTCTGTGCCCGGGCTCACGAACTTCGCTGGTGGACTGAACGCGCAGCGCCCAGGCACCCGAGGCACCAGCAGGAACGTCTCCTGGAATTCATTTCAATTGTCTGATGACGTTTTTTTCAGCAAAGGAATTCATGCCCTGCAATCCGGCGTGCTCGTGGAGCGCATGCAAGACAATGCACTTTCAACATCCGGAACCAACGGCACCTTCAAGTTCAGTTCACTTTCCGATTTCCTGACCAACAGGCCGCGAAATTTTACCGGATTGGCTCCCATTCCCATGCCTACGTTTGGAACCCGCCAGACGCTTTTCGGCGCGTACGTTCAGGACGATATACGTCCGCGAAGGAATTTGACGGTCAACGCAGGCTTGCGCTATGAGATGGTCACCGTTCTGACTGAGGCACACGGCAGGATCTCGAACCTGCTTCATTTGACCGATGCCGAGCCACACGTGGGCTCTCCGTACTTTTCGAACCCGACACTTCGTAACTTCGAGCCTCGCGTTGGGTTTGCGTGGAACCCTTTCGCGAACAGCAAGACGGTCTTCCGGGGTGGCTTCGGCATTTTCGACGTATTGCCGCTGCCCTATGCATTCTCATTGATCATTCCGTATTCGGTTCCTTTCTCGAAACGGGTAGTCGGGGATGTTCTGCCGCCGGGTTCATTTCCAACCGGGGCATTCCAGGCATTCGCCGGCAACTCGACAGCTTCTTCGGCCAGCTATGTCGAACACGCTCCGAAGCGGAGCTACGTGATGCAATGGAACCTGAGCGCAGCACGGCAAATTTCGCCGGATCTCAGTGTCACGATCGGTTACGTCGGATCGCGAGGTGTCCACCAGCCCTTCAGAGTTGATAATTTCGACATGGTTTTGCCGACGCTGACACCTTCGGGTTATCTCTTCCCTCCGCCATCGAGCAGTCAGAAATTGAATCCAAACTTTGGCCGCATCACCGGAACGCTGTGGCAGGCGAACTCTTTCTATAACGCGCTGCAGGTGGTCATCACGAAAAACCTGAGCCATGGTGTCACGGTTCATGGCGCATACACCCGGGGCAAGAGCATCGACACGCTTTCGGCGACCGTGGCTGACGATGCTTATCCTAACGGGCTGCTCAACCCGCTCTTCTTCGACCAGCGCACAACGCGGGGCTTATCGGATTTCGATGTACGCCAGAATATCGTTTTCAACTTTACCTGGGCAGTGCCCGCCCCAAGGATGCGCTCGCGGCTGACGGAATGGGCATTTGGCGGATGGCAGCTGGGAGGCATTTACAAGGCTTCCAGTGGCCAGCCGTTTACTCCGCTACTGGGTGGCGATCCATTGGGTATGAAGTTGGATGAGACCAGCGAGCCGCCGAACCGCGTTCCGGGCTCCGGCTGCGAGACGCTGACCAACCGCGGGAATCCCAATCACTACATCAAAACTCAGTGCCTGGCTTTTCCGAGTCCGGCGACTCTTCGAGGCAACCTCGGGCGCAATACTTTGATCGGACCGGGGCTATCGAAATTTGATGCTTCGATTTTTAAGAACAACCACATCCGCCGGTTTTCAGAAAACGTCAATGTTCAGTTCCGCGCGGAGTTTTTCAACCTCTTTAACAGGGCCAATTTTTCCTCTCCAACGGATAACCTCACGGTCTTCGATCAGACCGGGAATGCCGTCCCAAGCGCCGGTCTGATCACCTCTACACAAACTCCGGCGCGCGAGATTCAATTTGCGCTGAAATTGATCTGGTGATGCACCAGAGTGGACTGTAACAGTGAAATCGGCCGTGGTCGCATTCGACAAACGGATTCCCCTCCTTGAAAAGGGCACCAACATACTTGACGAATCATGCACGCGGGAAATTGAAAATTGAACGAATCCTGCACCTCAAATCCGAAATCCGACATCTCCAATCGGACTTACAGTGCATTCACTTGCTTCGGTTTGTGCTGAGCATGCGGCTCAGTCCAATTGGAGATTTCGGATTTCGGATTTGAGGTGCAGGATTCGTCCAATTTCAAAATTCCTCTCGGTTGACTGCGGGATGGCGCGTCCACCCCTGCTTTTCAAGGGGAATCAGTGGTCGCCGACGATCAACTGGGGTCTATCAGTTCACGCGCCACGGGGATACTCCCGGCCACTGTTTCATCGCCCCTCGCGCCCATTCGGTCGTCTTATCCGTGTGGCAGCTCAGGCACGGATTCGGGATCTTGTACTCGTCCGTCATCGCGGGCGTGATGAATTCAAACGTGTGGCTGCGAACGTTGATGTCCGCGATGGTTTGCTCGATTTTCGGCATGTGGCAATTCACGCATTCGCTACCGGGACTTCCGGCGGCATGGTGCGTGTGCTCCTCGACAGTCGTAGCGCGGGGGCCGTTGGGTGAAGAGGCGTTGTGGCACGTGATGCAAAGCTGTCCAACCGGTTTGATCAAGTCCGCATTGTTCGAGGTACCGTGAACGTCGTGGCAACTGAAGCAGGTCACTCCGCGCTTGTACATCTGGCTTTGCACAAAATCATTACCTTGCATCCGATTCTTGTGTCCGGTGCCATTCGCAAAATGCGTAAAGTTCGTTTCGCCGAGCTTGTGTTCTTCAAGCTTCCAGAAATCTTTCAGGTTCGCACCCTGATGAAAACCGACCGGCCAATCGTAGTACTGTCCCTCGATCGGATTCTTCAATGGCTGTCCCTGTGAATGGCATTGAATGCAGGTGTCGTTGGCGCGGACGTAATCGAGCTTCGCCGGGTTCACGATGTTGGCCTTGGTGGGATTGCCTGCGTGGTCACTGCCCGGGCCATGGCATCGTTCACAACCGACATTCCACTCGGTTGGGGTCTTCGTCTTTATGTCGTAATTGACGGAATGACAGCCATCGCACAACGGCCCTGTTGGGCGCTGCATGTTATCGGCGGGATAGAACGCGACCCACCAATCTGTGTTCGGCTGAACCATATATGCGCGCCAGATCCGGTGTGAAACGTCCCACTGGGCCGGTAGTGGATAAAAGTCATTGCCGACACGCTTGAAGTATCGCTGTTTCCACTTGCTGCCATAAGTCAGCGCCACGTCGTCGAGCTTGAACGTGAGCAGCGGATCCGCCTTCGTGAAATCCGGCAGGACTGCCTGTGGACGGACGCGTGGATCGCTCACGACATTCGCCATCCTGGTCCTGGACCATCGCTGGTAAAGGCCGACATGGCAATCGCCACACGTCCCTGATCCAACATAGGTCCGCCCGGAAGGCGCTTGCCGCGAAGGCAGGGTCGTGGCCGGCTGGGAATGCAAATTAAACGAAATGCCCGCCGACACCACGATGAAGACAACGAACACGAATAGAACCCACTTGCTCATATTCCCTCAGAGACGATTCCCAGAGTCGTCTGGAATGCCATCATAGATTCAGCACGAGCGATGATACAACTGTAATATCCGAATACAAACATCGTTATACTCTCGGGGAAAGGCGTCCTGATGCAAACGGAACCCGCAACATGGCTGCTGCTGCTCCATCAGATTCCGAACTCACCGCCCTACCTTCGGGTCAAGATGTGGCGGCGCCTCCAAAAGATTGGAGCGGTGCCGGTCAAGAATGCGGTCTATGTACTTCCGCGCTCAGAACAGACACTGGAGGATTTCCATTGGGTCGCCCGTGAAATACTGGAATCCGGCGGTGATGCTTCGGTGTGCGAGGCCTCGTTTATAGAAGGGATCACGAGCAGCGAAATTACAGCCTTATTTCATGCCGCCCGCGAATCCGATTACGCCGAGCTTTTGGTGGACATGAAACAGATTGGTGAGGAGCTTCGATCGGCATCAAAAGAGGCCGGCGCATGGGCTTCCGGAATGATTGGCCGGGTTTCCCGTCTTCGGCAGCGGTTGACTGAAATCCAGACTATCGATTTCTTTTCGGCTGCCGGAGGCAAGCAGGCTGAATCCTTACTCTCCGAAATGGAGGCAAAGCTTCGGAAGGCTCCTTTGCGCAAGGTTCAGCAAACCGGCGCCTATTCCGGACGGACGTGGGTCACGCGCAAGGGAATCCACGTGGATCGCATCGCGTCGGCCTGGTTAATCAAGCGATTCATTGATGATGACGCCCGATTCAAGTTTGTCGCGGCGAAAGGATATAAGCCCGAACCCGGTGAAGTCCGATTCGATATGTTCGATGCGGACTTCACGCATGAAGGCGATCTCTGTACGTTCGAAGTATTGATGGAGCGTTTGGAAATTTCGGAACGCGCGTTACGTCCGATCGCGGAAATCGTTCATGACATCGATTTGAAAGACGCGAAATTCGGCCGGCAGGAAGGGCCGGGCGTCGCCCTGGTCATTAACGCGATCTGCACCGCGAACAAAGAGGACAACGACCGGCTCGAGCGAGGAACGTTACTTTTCGACGATCTGCACGAGTTCTTCAGGAAGCGCTAATCCTGGCTTGCTTTACTCGTGCCGTGTTTGCCGAGTTCGTCGACGGCAGCTTTGAATCCTCTGGCCAGCGTTTCGGCCGGACCGGTTCCCCAATAATGGAGAAAGATGATCATCGGCCGTTCATTGGTCATGTGATGGTGAATCGCGACCACCTGAAGCCCATTTGTCCGCAACGCCTTGAGAACCGGCGTGACTTCCGATTCCAGCATCGCGACGTCGCCTGCGATGGCAGCGCCGCCTTTCGCTGTGGGAACGAACGCCGCCCAGGTGTTCAAGCCCATACGCGCATTGATAGACGCGCCCATTTCGGACACCCTGAGATCATCGCGGCCGATCGTGATCTTGTACACCGCACCCGACTGTTCACCCATGTGACCGACGATCTGGGCAAGCTTTGCCGTATCGAGAGGCGGGCCCGCAGGGCTCGAAGCCGGTGCCTGTGCGCCTTTGGCCGGTGCGCCGATCAGGTCGAGCGCCGGTTTAATGCGTTTGGTCAGATCGGCAGTACTGCCATGACCGTGAACATGCATGTAAAACATGCGCGGTTCATCGAAGAAGAAGTGATTGTGCAGGGCGGTGACATCGAGTCCCGCGTTGAGCAGCGCAGACATGACGGGATTCACTTCGTCCTGCAGCAGAACGAGATCTCCCATCAGCACCTGATTGCCGTCCGAGGCTTTGGTCATTGCGATCCATCCGCCGAAACCGAACGGCGTGGGAGTTGCGACACCGGCAACCGTAACCTGGACGTCATTTCGCGGGATGTTTACTTTCAAGACTTGATCCTTGAAGTCACCCTGTTTGCCCAGTGTGGTCAGCACCTGCTGGTAATCGGAAGGTATCTGCTGAGCCGATACAGATGCCGCGGAGAATAAGACAATGCACATACAAGCGTGGGCAACGAATCTCATACATCATGTCCTCCATTAATTAGCCTAGCACCGATGAAATCCTGCGAGGGAGGTTCCCATGAAAAATTTAGTGATGTTATTGGTCAGTATTGGAATGGGAGGCGGTATGACACTGGCCCAGACAGTCAATTTCGATACTTTCAAGATCGGCGAACCGCCTCCCGGCTGGGCTGCGACAAAGACCGGAACAGGCGAGGCCAAATGGACCGTGGAAAAGGACGACAGCGCCCCGAGCAAGCCAAACGTGCTTAAACAATCGGGTCAAGCGACATATCCCGTGTGTATCAAGGAAGACACGAACCTGAAGGATGGATTCGTCGAAGTCAAATTCAAGCCCGTTTCCGGAAAGGAAGATCAGGCCGCCGGCTTGATCTGGCGCGCCAGGGATTCGAACAATTACTATGTCGCACGCGCCAATGCGTTGGAAGACAACGTCACCATCTACGATACAGTCAACGGTCGCCGCACCGAGAGAAAGCGGACAGGCGTAAAGGTTGCTCCGAACCAGTGGCATACGCTTCGAATCGATTTTCAGGGTCCTCACTTCACGGTGACGTTTGATGGTAAGAAAGCGCTGGAGTGGGATGACCAGACGTTCAAAGACTCCGGAAAGGTTGGAGTCTGGACGAAGGCCGACAGCGTCACATTGTTCGATGACTTTTCGTACGGCGGTAAATAGGGACAGTTTGATTGCCGAGAAGGAGCAGGTTCAGAAGACCGTCGTGGCCTTGAGAAAGAGCGTGTTGCCTTGAGTCGATCGCTGGCCGAACGCCGCGGTACCTCGTTGATAAGCCACTTGAATGGTCCCAAACGGAGGCAGATACCGGTAAACAAACAGCGCCTGGAGGTTGTTCCGATCGATCGCGGAGTTCGTCTGGAAGAAGAGGCGCAGGAAAAGGTCTTTAGTGAAGAACTGGTCCGCTCGAAGAACGTGAATCCAGGTGCTTTGCAGGCCAGGGTCGGGGTTGAGTTCCAGGCGCTGCAATGAGTACTCGGCAGAGAGTCTGGGCGTGATCTTGTAGCGCCCCGAGGCAGTCCACAATAGGAAGTCCGCATCGAAGTTGCGGCCGAACTTGACGCCCGTTTTGACCGATTGATACGCACGAGTGTTGTACCCGAGATTGAAGCCGACTTCGCGGTTCCGAAAATTCTTCTCGAAGCGTTTGAATTCCTCAACCCACGACATGTCCGTGCTGAGCCGGTTGCGGAACTCCACGGCCAGCGACTCGTCCACCTTCCAGCTCCTCAACAGACCGGTCTGTCCCCAGTAAATGTTGTAATTCGCGTCGTGCTGGAGCTTCTCAAACGCTCCGCTCCGGATCCACCGTATTTTGGTTACGTGTGAATCGATCTCGCGGCGGTCATCGTCAACGATTTGCCCTATCACGTTCAGATTATCCGCAACGCGATCGCCCATGTGTCCATAGCGGACATGGAAGTGCCCGGTTGGCGAATCGTAGGACGGCCGCAGGAAGAACGCCGCGGTACCGCGGCTGAAGGGTCCATAGCTCTTCAGTACCTGTGCTGTCATTCCGAACGTGCGCGTGAAGAAGAGGTTTGCGTCAGAGCTGATGCTGCCTTGATCCTTGCCCTCCAGGCGCCGGTTCGCGCCCATGATTGCGACCGTGGATCGGCCGGATACATCGCGCTGCGCGCGGGCGACAGTATAGTTCGCCCGCCGGCCGGCATCCGGATTGGACTGCGCCGAGAGGAAGACCATCGTCCACGGGCCCTGTTTGCCGAGCAACTTGCCGCCGGCCGTGATGTCCTCGATCCGGCGAGAGTAAAACGTGCGGAACCGCTGGTTGAACTGTTCCTGGCCTTCCAGGAAGAACTGGCGTTTCTCGGGAAGCGACAGCTCGAAGCGGGTCAGGTTGATCTGCTCCTGGTCGGCCTCGATGGTAGCGAAATCGGGAAACAGCGTGGCGTACACGGCCGTGGTCGGAGTCAAGGCGTACCGGGCGTCAATGCCGGCCTCCCAATGGGGCGCCATGCCGTCCTGCACGCGCGTCAACGCATAAGGCAAGATCTGGATTCGGTCGATGGGAGGCGGCACGTCCAACGTGGTGAGGCGGCCGGCCTGCGAGACTCTCCACTGGTTATCGAGAGGACCGCCCCAGAAGCTCCTTTCAAGCGTACGCCGGCGGCTGCGGCCAAAGTTGATGCCCCAGATCTGGCTCTTGCCGGCAGCATACCGGAACGAGGACAAGGGGAGACTAAACTCCGCCGACCACCCGTAGTCCGTACGCCTGGCAGCGGATTGCCATGGCGCGTCCCAGCTCGACTCCAGGATGCGCCCGTCATCCGCAATGCGACCATCCGCCTGGGTGCCCAGCGCATTTGTGATGAAGTAGTATCCGGAACGCCGATCGAACGTAGTGTCGAGGACTACCGCAACAGCGTCGTCAAGGAACAGATCGGCGTCACGCTGCGTAAGCTCAGCCGTGATGGGTTCCGCATCCCATGCTCGAAACGCCACGTACAAGTGGCCTGTGTCGTAGAGCAGAAAGGCTTCCGTTCGTACGTCGGACACTTCGCCGCGTCGCGGCTCGTACTGGATGAAGCCAGTCACCGCAGCCGCCGCTTTCCATTCGTCCTCGCCCATCTCGCCGTCGATAACGGGAGGCTTCGCGGCCTGCACGGCTACGATCTCATGCGAATTTAGAAGGGGAGTGGTTGTGGTCTGGGCACCCACGGCAGTAATGCAAGTCAGAAACACGGCGCCGGCAGCCCGTCCCGCGGCTCTACAATAATACCGGCAACCTCCGCCCCGCATCGATCCCTCCCAGGGCTTCCTATAGTACCAGCCATCGTCTTTCATGGACTCATGCTCAGTCAGGTATTAGCAGTTCGTAGGAGTCTTTAGAAGGAGAAGCGCATCGAGAGTTGAAGCCGGCGAGCAGGCCGGGATGCGATTGCGCGAGATCAGCATCAGCAGCAATGATGTACAAAGCCACAAACGTACGGCGCCCCTTGATGGTGTGGTAGCTCGCGTCTTTCTCAGAACGTGAACCTCGCTTGCAGTTCCAGGCGGCGATTATTGGCAGCCTCGGAGAATCCGGCAAAGCCTCCACCTCCTGCGGGTTGATTCGCGCGCCCGAACAGCGGCGACGTGATGTTACCAATGATAGGACCGGGATTCGTGTGGTTGAGGATATTCACCATCTCCATCGTGATGCTCAAAGTGTAAGGGCGCTTGACCTCACTTCCTCCCGAGGAGCGCGACCCGCCCTGCGCAGCTTCCGTGGGCCTGGGACCGAGTTTCACTGCTTTGGTGACGTGCATGTTCACGGAAATCGTCCCGGGGCCGCGGCCATAGTTCCGATGCAAGATTCTCTCGTCCGGCGTTGGATTGGGATCAAGCAGGCCGTAGACAGTCTGAATGACGCCAGGCTTGTTCGGATCTGCAGTAATGCCTGGCCTTCCATTGAACAATGTGGTTCCGTAAATATCCCGGCCGGCAGTGATATCAAATGGCGGTCCGGACGCCACGTTCACCAGCGGACTGAACAATACATTCCACTTTATGTTGATCGATCCACCGAGGCTCATGCGGTGGCGCACATCCGTTGACGCCGGCGCGTATTCCCCCGCAGTGCTGTACGGATTCGCTGGAAACGTACCGAGACCATCAGTATTACTCATGGCATGGTTCAACGCGTACGACCCCGTCAGGGAGACGGTCTTGTTTGCGCGCGAGTTCACGTTCACGATCAATTGGCGCTGGTTGTACAGTCCGGATGATTCCATGAGGAAAACCGCACCAACCGGTCCAAGAGGATAAACACCGCTGCCCGGAACAGCAGGATCGTAGGT
>Ga0137394_10000177_pt1 | contig 44456 bp, 59 predicted proteins | sample czobulk116metaG_FD_108278 | JGI IMG/M metagenome (GOLD analysis project Ga0137394, IMG submission 108278) | Vadose zone soil microbial communities from Angelo Coast Range Reserve, California, USA - czobulk1.16 metaG | ecosystem: Environmental > Terrestrial > Soil > Vadose zone | place: USA... | reverse complement strand
TTTGAGCAAGCAAGAGAAACACTTTTATATACAGGTGGGAGGCTGTACTCTATGAGAGACCATCCGAGAATATCGAATCTACAAGTAAGTATGCGAGAATATCGGGCAACGAGAACAAAGGGAAGCATGTGGCAGCGATCGAGTGGTGGTGGAATAAGCACGCAAGGGCAGTGCTGAGGTGCGTGGCTGGCAGACACAAAGGGGGTTTCCGCGTGCAGCGGCACTGCTCACCTTACAAGGGTTGAGAATAAATTATCTGTTGGCACAACCCCTGGCGGAGAGATAATGTAGGAATCAAGTCCTGCGTCCTTCAGGAGCCAGCTCGTGAGGCTTTGTCTTGCTCTTGCTACCCTTTATAACCCCGTGTCATTGATGATCAAGATATGTTCTCTTTGCGAGAGATCCTCTACGACCTGATGTGTTCCGTCGCATCACGGAGTCTCAGAGAAAGGTATCACGAATCATCGTATCATTGTCAGTGTGTGAAATGAATACATGAATCAATCCAATCAACCCTCAGGACATACAAATTCTGTTCCATCATGATGCAGATGGCGTCCTTATGGGAAAGGGAACCATGGCACCCTTGCTTGACATATTTCAAGAATATGCCACGTATACTACATGATAGTACTTACAGTAATTTGGTTATTGTAAGTGTCTATGGTTGACTTGGTGACCGGGGAGGCAACAACTTGAAGGGGAAAATATAGGCCCCGACATGGGCGTCCTCCGAACCAATGAGAATGCAGCTGCTGATAAAAACTTGGAGTATAGTGTAACCTCGTTTTCGGGGATGCAGCTCGATACAGCACAATAAAGAAATGCAGTAAACAGACCTTTCCCTTTGGAAGATTTTCTCGGCTAACTATAGCATGGACTCGGGTCAGCGCGGATTTGACGCCTGCCAGTGGTCAACCTGATGTCATGGGCACAGGGCTGTAGGAATCCGTAGGTCAATGAGGAAGTGCGGCACAGGTGTTGATCCGAGTATACGAGTTCAGGTTGATTAGGCTTGGAGGGAGTGGGAACAAAATGTTTTGGACTGTGGGAACACTCGGGTCGTGTGAACTGACTGCTGTGCAGCCGGTGCTAGCCGCAGGTCTAGCTCGCCAGATGTGGTATATATACTACGCATGTGGTGACCTTAGGGCCGTAGCCAAGTTGGAGTGGTGGATTGTTGATCATCTAAATGGGATCAAGCTCAAGGATACACCTGTGTCAGGGCAGCAGCGCTTCCTTTGACGAAACCGAATTGATTGTTCGTTTCTTTCGGCAGAAGACATTGTGAGGTCCTAACTAGCTTGCTTTCTTTATCGCGGTTCTTTTACCCCATCGGGAGGATCGGGAGCCCTTGAGTTCTTCGCGCGACCACCACTAGTTGGCCAACTGATGAATTGAAAACGAACATTGGTGCATCAGCATCAGTATCATGAGTACTGTACTGGGCTGTGATGCCTGGCTGCGGCTGCGCCCGCAATGATACCTTGTTCGCAACGCAGGAACCTTCCACTGCGGGATCGGAAATCCAGGTGCTTGGCGCCGACGCGCTTATCTCCTAAATCACTTGTCAAGTTGCGCCCATGACGTGTCTCCAGCCGGCGTTTTTGTCCAATTGTCATCGTCCCGCGTCTGGCCCCGGCTATGCCGGCGATACACAACCTGTTTGTTATCAATGGCCACGTTGCATTCTATGCGGACAATGTACAACAAAGGGCTTTGGCCGGTACGCTTCAATACATGCTGCAAATAAATTATCGCAATGATCGTTGTGATGATTGTCGTCAGGGTTAGCGAATAACGCTAGGGCTTCGTAATCGGCTCGGCATCATGGAACGAGTCAGCGACGCGCTCGGCGTTCACGTGGAGCAAATGGAGATCTCAATCGGACAGACATTCCGCGTGCTTGCAAATCTGGATGATAAATGTACTTTGAATCGAGGCAGTGTCGTCGTTCCAGCGTCTAAGCGGCCTTTTATAATACGCGTCCCATGCGGCACGCTAGTAAACACCCCCCAGTTTTCCGCCAGGTGGCCTTCCACACCATTCATCACCCTCTTGCCCTCGGATACCATGGGTCTGGCAGGCGTTCTTTCCGTTTTTGTCGTAAAAAGACATGAAAAGCCTTGGGAAGTGGTCGACAGTAAAACCGTCGAGCCTGTTCCCCTTTTCGACGAGGAAGACGGTGCGTTTGTGATATTATCTGGGAGACGGACGGCGTCTTATTCCTGTCCCACAGATATCGATATCATATACGTTCATGAGACGCGGGTCGTTCGCACTTTCGTATTTGATGTACGGAGAGATAAGGATTTGGAGAACTCCTTGCTGTTCGCGCAGCAACAGTTCTTCGAGGAGGTGCAACGAAAGGGCTACAACGCCCTTTGGAGCGAGGGGTGCGTTTAACACGCGTTACCGCGCTTGCATCGCTCATTCCTGATCTGATTCATTCTTACAGGTGGCAGGTGACCCTCCTCCGGAAAGCAAAGCGACATAGGGTCGAAGTGAAGTATACCGGCCAACCAGCTTGTCTAACAGGCAAGATAGTGCAACATCATCGGCCACCATTTCTTGCTGTTCTCGCCGAGTTGAGATCGACTTGTGTCTTGTAGTAGACGGTTTGTGGGCTTGCTTACCATTATCACATGCTCCTTGTACTTTAGACCACCCAATCCCCCTTAGTCACCAACATAGCATTTACCCCTGTATTCAGTATATCTAAATATTGTATGTGGAGGCTGTTCATCGGCCTGGCGGCATCTATCAGTACCGTGCCCAAGACCTCCTAATCGGTTTTAACCCGATAATCATAAGGTTCAATACCTCTTGATCGCTCGAGTGATGAAAGAGCATTCGAGTAACACGGGTCTGATTGATTATTTTATTCTCAAATATCTGCGGCTTCGCCCCCGTCCCTGACAAACGACTATGATACGCTCTTATCAATCTTCCTCTGCGGGCGCGACGCGTAACCCGTCCAAGACTGCGTGCGAGGATCAGCAGTTTGTCCAACCGATTTCTGTGTATGAACGTACTTCATCATAGAGAGCCACGGACGACTCTTCGATCAACTTGAGTCCCAGCCAGAGGATGCCAGCGGTCATGCCGCTTCCACAGGTAGTGGTCACGCCGCGCTTGCCCTCGATGATCAGCTGAGCATATCCGGTGCCAACAACATCCGCTAGTTTCCGATGGAGCTCGTTCGGAGGAAGGAATGTCGTGAATGTCTTGGAAAGGTGCGGAATGGTGTTCGTCTGCAAAAATACATCGAATGGAAGGGAGAACGAATGAGGTATGTGGCCTGAGGGCAGCCCCGGTCTGGGCTCGGGGTCTGAACCCATATACCTGTGCACATGGCAATGATCAGACCCTGATTCGGAAGTGACATGACGTCTAGCATACCTCCCATGAGCGCGGGCGTCAAGCACAATCTCTGCGAGGGGCTCCGAAAGCTCCCTCGCTGCATTGCTTACCATCTGCTCGTAACCTTGCATTGACTGAGCCGCAAAGATAGGACATGACAGTATGGAAGACTCACTTCTGATATTTTCAGATGCCAGGGTAGGTGCTGGGTATTTGTTCCTTGGTACTTCCATCACAGGACCCGCCTCAGTCGGAAGTCCCTCAATTTCCCACCCAGGAAGACCACCATCAAGCACACTGGATTGGTCGTGACCGAAAGATCGGAACATGAATAATGCTCGTGGGGCGGAGAAGACGCCTTGAGAGTCATACCTATCGAGTTGCTGTCTCCCAACGTGATCTAATCAAGAAAAGTCACACTCACAAGACGACATGAGATGTTGGCGTAATTCCGAACCTTTCTACGAGATCATCAACTTGTATATGCGCGGCTATTTCTCGATCAGCTTACCGAGAGCATTACTGAACGTCTGTGCGCTTGGCATCATGTGTTTGAGACCCAGCTCGTTGGGTGCGGCAACCTCATCGAGATCAAGGTAGCGTGATCCGGGTATGCGCTTTTCTAAGAATTCTTGGGAGGCATTTCGCGGGGAGTTTGGCATAAACCAGCTGGCGTCGAGGATGTTCACATCGCCAGAGGATCGAAGGTCCTGCAGCGCATTCGGCGTGACAAGCAAAGGAGCCTTAGAGTATATGGACATGGACATGGACTGCATACTATGCGCGCGAGGCACGCCCCCAAAGGCCGCAGGACGAAACGCAGAACGTATCATATTGAGGTGTCGGCAGAAGGGCTCTAGCTACGCGCTGCCGGCCCAAATACCAGAACGGGATATCGGTCCGGGAATGTTGCCGAAGTCAATCTCACTCGCAACGACAAGCCAAGACTTGATATAGACGAGGATGCCTTCGGATCAGTCAACTTGGTTAATTACAGTCCCACAGGACGGTGATTCGGATGGATTGATCCAAGAACTCACATCGAAGCTCTCACAGCAGTCCAAGACCTTCTCGCAGAGCAGCATTGGACAACTAGACATCCCGTCTTTCAAGGTACCATATACTCGCTCACCGTACTCTAACCGTATTTCTCACAGTGACGATAGTCAGGGACGCTTGATTCTCTGATCTCTCTCTCGGAGGAATTGCCGAAACACGACGCCAATTTCACTGCTACTGTCGCCAAGATCGTCGAAACACTCCGCAACCTTCTCAACAATGATCCGTCCAAACTCGCTCAGCACATCTTGATAAACGACAAAGCGGTAGACGACTACCTGCTCAAAGACTGGCACTGGAATGATGGGCGATATGGGACTCAGCGTGGGCTCAGGGACATGACTGATGTTCTGGTCAAGGCGCGTTTCCACAAATCTCTTCGCGCCATCTAAAAGCCGCGATCCAACCCACGCACGACCCGCAGGAGATGACGTCGATAGACAACGTTATGAAGGCCAAACTGAACAACTACAACCTTGCCAAGGGCTCTCTGGTTCAGCTGCAGCGCAAGAAGACGTGAGCCGCCGCCGGCGTCGTTTCGATCTTGCATCGTTGACGAACGCATTTGCAGGGGTAACCTTTCCGTGAGGTCCCTTGCGGACATTGTCTCGGAAGATGATGTGCTTCGAAACTCTGAGTACATGCAATCAGTCTTGGTTGCGGTTCCCAAGTATACCCGAACATTCCGAAGCAAATTCTTGTGATAACAAGCGTCTTAGGAATCTCGTGAAGACGTGGAATTCCGGTTACGAACAACTAGCCTCAATGGTAGTGCCGCGGTCCGCAGTGTGCGTCCTTGTGACCTTCCGCATCCGCTCTGCCTAACTCGAACTCTGCGGCGCAAGTTCACTAACATCGGACGAAGATTATACCCTCTTCACCGTCGTCGTTTTCCGCAAAGTGTACGATACCTTTGCTCAAAAGTGCAGGGAGAACAAGTGCGAATTTTCCGCAGTCCGCATTTATACGTGTTATCATTTCTTTTCTCACCACTCCGTCCAAAAGATACATCGTGAGAGATTTCCAGTACTCTGCAGACCAGATCGAGAAGGAGCGAGAAGAGTTGCAAATGGCCGACACCGCCGAAAAGGAGCTTTGGGCAAGTTCCCCCACCTTCCGATCACAGCCATGGGTCACGTTCTGAACCAACCATAGACGGAGCTCCTCCGGCTTTCCGAAATCAACTTTTCAGAGGCCTTCCAAGTTTTCGTGCATCTCAAGGTGGTCCGACTGTATGTCGAAAGCGTGTTACGATACGGTCTTCCCGCGAATTATGTTGGAATCGCAGTAAAAGTGAGTATCTATCTATCTGTCCATCTGCTTGGTCGTATCTCTAACGACCTTTTGATTTATACGAAAGCCCGAGCCGAAAACCACAAAACGGACGCTCACGGTCTTGCAACGACACTTCTCTTATCTTTCAGCGCGCTCACAAGGACGCGCCAATTCCAAGGGTGCCGGATCTACAAACGAGGACTTCGTTGGGGAGTACCAGTCACTGCTCGATCAGGAATTCTTCGACTTCGTTCTGTACGAAATCCCCTGGGTTGTAAGCTGAATGTGGGCCTCTACGTCTATCGGCCATTTTGTTATTCGGTGGAATTTTCAAAATACTAGCGCAGTGTAGCAGTAGTAATGACATAAAGATATGACCAGCCTACGGGCGTAGGAACATTTAAGAGACCTAGACTATGGTACAGTAGGAGTGGTTATAGAACGAAAAATAGAGATGGAGGCACTGCACGCGATAAAGAGATGAAAGCAGAGAGAACCGTGGGTTGGATGGATTCGAAATATGGATGAAATAGGTGTGCGAAGAGCTGACTTGACAACAGAGCACAAGATGCAGTCCAGAGTCCTTCCTAATACAAGATTGCGTTTTACAAGTTGAGAGATTGACGTAGATATCCCGTGCTGCCCTTGCTCAGATCATAATCCTAGCGTGGACATTACCCGCGACACCTCGTTAACAGATGAGTCGTCAAGGAGCTGGCTTCCGTGATGCATAGACTGGGGAGTCCCTGGTCCAATAGGAGCTCGGCCCGAAGCATATACGTTGGGAAAGGATGGCGCAGTGGCGGAAGTTGGGCTCGAACTGGGACCCGTGTCACCAATCGAGTTCGTAGGAGAGTCAGGAGGAGGGTAGCGTGAAGAGCCTTCCGCGATACGTGATAATGAAAGTGTTAGGTCGAGAGACTGGGCGCGATTCGTCAAAGAACGGGGTTTTCCAACCTGGTCCTTGAACTTCACGTCCAAGAGTGGGTCCGATGAGCGACTGTCATCGCCTCGCAGACGGCCCGGGACGCTACTCAGCGTTGGGTCATCATTGGCGTGTGACATTGAAAGGAAGCGACCGTGACGACCGATAGGCGGTTGAGGAGCCCAGTAATCATTGACAGGCGCTGGCGCGTAGCTCGGCTGGCTGTCAAGACTCTCTTGTGCCTCTTCGAGATGATAAATGTAGGAGGGGGAATTATTGAACAATGCCTTGACGTCCGGGGACGAGTTCGCCAACCGCAGTCTCCTGTCCATCATCGGCTCGGGTCTCGAGAAATCCGCAGAGCCTACAATCATGATTGTGAGTAGGCAAAAAGATGAGAAACTCAATAGTGCTTACCGCGTGTTCTAGGCATAGTAGACAGTACTTTACTATCGAAGTGGGGAAACGCATCGGCAAACGAGTCACCACGTTTGTGTGCATGTGCCGTCGGTGATGGATACACATGGATGTTGTGATTAAGTAGATACTGCTCGAGCATCTCGCGCGCGGACACGAGCAAGTCACTGTTGCTGCGCTGGCAGCGAAATTTAAAGGAGCATTCCGTCGGGGTGTCAGCTCCAGAGCCACCAGCTGCAGTTTTTATATTCGGGACGATCGCAATTTGAAGCTCGCGCTTGATTTGTTCCACGAAGGAGGCAAACTCGGGAGATGCGCATACACGAGGCAATTCTGCTTGTGGTGGCACAGCCATATCGGCTTCGAAGGGAACGTGGTCCTTGGTGATGTTCAGTCACAAGTAGTAATAGGCGGCGTGGGACATACCAAAAGCATGGTCGCCGCGATCTGAATCTGACTTTCTGGTCCGAAGATAGTGATTACATCGGACGCGATTTCCTTGTCGGGGAATCGAATCCGGCAATTGGTCTTGTTTTCAATGTCGTGAATGAAGATACTTTTGTCCCCGAGTAGCGTACGATGATACCGACGGGGAATGACCACGGATTCGTTCAAATAATCCTTATCCTACATCCATGGTCGTCAGGAAATGTCAAGGAGTTTTCCCGAGAGGCGAACCTTTGGATTCACAAGCTCCATTACAGATTGTTTTAAGTTATCAAGATTAATGGCGTTTTTGGCGGGCGTACGGGCCACGACATTGTCGTCGTTGTCGTTATACCCTCCCATGGCAGCAAATTCCTCCGCGTTGGAAAATTTGACGTACACGCCGTATTTCTTCATGATACGCTGAATACTTCTGCCGCCAACACCGATGATGCGTTTATGGTATGACTCGGGTACATGAAAAGATATCTCCGCGGGTAATTCCTCTTGAAGTAACGTGAGCCCTTGGAGAATGGAGACATCGTTGCCTGCAACGTCGATAAGGAAGTTGTAATCGTTGAATGTCTCGAACTTGATTTTGACGTTAGTTGTCTGCATAATCTTGTTTATCTTGCCGTTCTTTTTACCGCTAATGAACTCGCGGTGCTCATTGGCCAGCTCAATCTGGAAGCGAATCTCGTGATGGAAGGCCTGAGTGAGGTAAATTCAACACAGATGTGATACGTCGTCCGGGAGACGCTCCCACCTTCACGATATCTAATTCCATAATCAACGTAACGGCATTGCGGACCTCATGCTCAAGACCATGCATCTCAAAGCACATGCTCTTGAATACGACTTCAGCGCCCGTCGCGTTGGAAACTTGCTTAATGATGGCAGTAACCTGAGTGGCGTTCAGGGTCGGTGGTGGAAGAAGAACATTGAACTGCGCTGGAAGCAGCCAAAATGAAGCAATGTAAAACTGACAGGCCTAAGAGGCAGGATCAAAGCTAGCATAAGTAGATAGACATTGCAACCAACCAATTGCATAACGGAGCGAATGGTGCGCTGGATGTTAACTCGGTGGTCGCCAAATACAGTAATTAGACTGGTGGGACTGCCAATAGGGGGGAATTGGATAAACGTTGCATTATCGCTCATGATGGTCTTGAGATCTTCTGCACGGTCGGTTACCATCCAATCCAGCTTCCTTGGAAGAATGGCAGTATCCCGCGAGATGATGCCGTTACTCTGATAGATCAATCGCGTCAGCGAATTGAGTTAATATCATATGACAGCAACATGCCTTGTTCAGCGATAGTTGCAGCAACATATCCCGTGCACGCTGGACACCGAAAAATTCGCCGGAGATCCAAACTGTGCTTTTACTCTGCCGAAGAGGAGTACCGGGCCCCATGGTGACACTGGAGGCAACATCTAGGCCAATGAGGCCTTGCAAGGGAGAAGGAAGGTAGATGTTTGTGGCGGTCTCCTCCTGAATGGACTGCAGGACATGGCGTTTACGACCCGCAACGATGGCTTGTAACTTTTGATCAATCTCGCAAACCTCGGTATGCAGACCGCCCTGTGTAGTCAGGTGGGAAATCAGAGTCAAAGATGAGAGTTGCCAAAACGTACCAGTTCATCCAGCATCGCTAACAATCGCACCCGTGCGACCTCCACCGAGTCCCCTCGACCTGTGATGACAAGTTCACAGACGCGTTCGGTCTCCAAGCCCGACCACCCAGCACTGTTACTGATTCCATCTGGCGGTGTGCGCGTTGACAGAGACAAAGGGCTATTGACGACAGCAATGTGGGCGAGCGTCTGGGAGGCAATTTCATCCAGACGGCGGCGAACTTCTGGTTTCAAGGCAGGTTTTGAAGATGGAAAATCCAGAAGCTCGGACCGAAGCACTCTAATCGAGGCTCTGTGCTGGGAAAGGGAAGCTGAAGGTAAGGAAATCTTGAATGCTTTTCGGATAGGAGAAAGACCTACCTGGATGGGACAGTCCTTCAAGATGGTCCCACGAGCAAACAGCACTTGCTGGTAGGCACCCGAGAGGAGAAAGTTCCAACCTGCACCGTGGTCCGCGATCGAGAAAGAGACATGACAACCCTGAGTAGTCATGGCAAGTACAGCAAGCTTCTGAACAGCCTCCGTGTCAGGGGCGGTAGGCGTGACGTGAGGTTCGACATGGCCATTATGGTGGGGTGGTTGGAATTGGGGTTGTTGGTAACGATCGGGTTGTGAATGAGAGGGGAAGTCAAGAGGAGGAGTAGTGTTGCGAGCATGACGAGGTCTGCGTGGATAGGAGAAGGCGGTCGTATAAGCTTCCATAGGGGTGGACGCGAAAGGTTGTAGGGGTACACCAGTAGGGGTATGGAGGGGTCAATACAGGAGGGTATTGAAGGATGAATTGGTATCAGCGACGCTTGTGCTGTTCGTTTTGAATGAAATGAGAGGTGATGGGGATGAAGAGAAGATGCGAGAGGAAAGAAAGGAGAAACGCGGAATCTAAGAGACAAGCAAGACAAGACAAGACGAGACCGGGACGAGCACCACCGGAAAAATAACATAATATCTTTTATTTTATTTTATTTTTTATATATTTGCAAAACAAACGCCCCTATCAGGTTCACACCCAGCCAAACCCGTCCATTGGCTCCCATCCGATCTCGTCGAATAACTTGTTATAGCATCGTCCCCGTCTCATCGAGAAGTGCTCGTACGGGTTACCCGCCTGAAGTTTCGACCCACAGCGGTAGCAAAAATGTTGTTTGCACCGGGAGCAAGTCATCTGCGTGCAGCACCGCCCAGTGAGCAAACGACAACGGAGCTTTACGGCAGATGCAGATGCGACTGCCGATCCGCTTACGTGATTGCAGCCCATCGACTTCTCCACATGAACATGGCAACTGGGGCATGCCATCGTACTTTTCTCTAGCCATTCTCGAGTCGCCCGGTCTTCCTTGTGCTTCGCTACCAGCTTTTTCAAATTCTTCCTCCCGTATCGTTGCTCCATAGTCTTTCGTTTGGGAGATACCTCGGACGATTCCATGTACTCAATGACCAGCTTTTCAGCGATCTGAATGGGACAGTCTGATAGTGGCCCGTGCCTGTCGCCATGTGAGTCTGACGTTCCGTCTCCACCATTCGCCAATAGACCCTCACCATGTTCTTTTGCAAAATGAACAGAAGGAATAACTGCATGAGGGGCACGTTCGCAGCCTTTCCCAGCCATTCTCGTCTTGAGCATCTGCCCCCGACGGTTTCGGAACAGGCGTTTGACAAAGGAACATTGGACAGAGCACGATCGAAGGATCTGCAGGCGATAAGCGTTGAGATATGCACAGTCAATGGGACTCGCCTCTCTCCGCAGACCTCTTCTCTCTTAGCCACTTCCACCGACGGACTTCTTCCTCCGTTACCACTCTCCTCACTTCATCTTCGGTAGCCTCTTGTTCATCTTTGACGCATTCGTGATCAAGGCATCCCACACGCGCTATGTCTCCTTCCGCGATATACAAGCTCCAACCGTCCTTGAGGCAAGCCCTGCAGAATATGTGATTGCATGATAACTGCAGACATCGTGCCCCCTTCCGTGTTTCAAAGCATACATTACAGGAATGTGATGTCAGGTTAAATTTCGATGACTGTGACTTGCTCTCGTGTGCAGTCAGGAAAGGGAGCAAAAGGTGCGGTGTGGGATGAGGGATTCTGTACTTTCGATCAGAATCAGCGACCCGATCGCACCCCATGACGTACCTCAGCGCACCATCCTGTACTATGTTCACCGAATTCAGGAAGTCGGCGCTGCGTATCCACTCCACCCAGGTATATAGGACGACCTCGCCTGGTTGCCACATCCCCCTAAGTTTCGATAAAAGATGCCCACCGTGTGGGATCCAAGAGCCCGACACGTGGAAAGAAACAATATCAGGGGCTGCACGTAGGGGGTACACGGGTGGAAGAACGATCTCTAGGAGGATGGGAGGAAACGACGATAAAGACAAATGGTGCTCCTGCAATTCGGTATTTCCACTTCCCCTGACGAAGACGTCCATGGGGCGTTCGAGCTCAACGGGAACCTCGAACTTCAAGCTACCATTCGAGACATCCCTGGAGACGCAGTCGGGGTAGATTGACTGCAGTATTGTAAACAAACAGCATAAACCAGTTAGATAAGGCGTACCGAAAGAACCTCCCACTCCTCGCTGCGCTGTTGAGCGCAGATGCCCAGTTCCTGTTGGTCAATAGTAGGCATAAAAGGGATAAGGGTGCAGGAGCATCGCAGTGCTCTTTGACCTTTCTATGACAGTCGGCTGCAGCACTGCCGATGAGTGTTCTTTTCAAAGTGACTCCTCATGAGATCAGCCATTATAAGCGGGTTTCGGCCCGTGATGAAGCCGTGTGAAACAGAATTTCGTCGCAAAAGGGCCAAGTTCGTCTTGAACGCGTGCTCAGATGGCTTACCAGGACTCGGCTCAGAGTTTCGTCCGCGCTCTTAGAGCGCCAAACGATCCTCCAAGGCAAGGCGACCCTTCAAAAATCGACATAGCGAGTGCTGCTTGGCGTGAAGCTTCTTTCCATGTTCCAAGAAAATCAGAGGTCATCCTGGAGTGGTGTCTGACGCGTCTCTTAAAGGACGGAACACGTCACTCGTGAGTCCCTCGGGTTTCTTTGCTTCTGGATCTTATAAATGACCCTAGTGAGTCAAATCCGGTTTTGGATCTGCGGTTCTGGACCCTTCTGCAGGATATACTTTTATTTTTGAGCCCAGAGCACTCAAAACCGAGATCTGTCCACAATACGTGGTTAATACCACTCCTGAATCGCGTGCCGCTGCTACCTATACTCCTTTTGTTGCTGTCTAGCTCTCTGGATCTGCCCACGCAGAAGCGGGGCGAGCTATATCTCCACTCATCGAAGTGTCTTGCACTCGTTTGGACTCTTGCGGCTCCAAAGTTCTCGCCCGATAATCTACTAGAATGCTTTGGTGCCGTCTTGCGAGTCTTAGTAAGGGAGGCTGTGGGGTCTGGCGAGAATTCGGGCCTCACTACGGTCTGCACGTTGGTTACTTCCTCCTTGCATAGTGTTTTGTCTCATTCCTCGAATAAAAAGAAGGTTCGTCTCACCTTGCACAATTCATCCTTATGTGTCTACTGACACTAGTCGTAGTTTAGCCAAGCATTTATAACGAAGCACATAGACGCATGGCTAAACTTCGTTTCCAATGAAAACGCTGCTTGTTCACATACATACACAGATATTTGTGACATGGGGATCGAGTTACTCTTCAATGTTGACAATCTCAAACTTATAGCCGAAGCACCCCGTACCGACCCTCTCTTCGATGCTCTGAGAACCCATATATCCTCATCCCAACCTCAATTACTCTCTACGCTCCCATTTCTCATGGCTGGATTCACGGATGCCATGAAGAAACGGCGCCCACTTCTCCCTTCAGGAAGCGCTTCCACCTCGGACACCCACTCATTAGTCACGTGGTTCTTCTCTTCCTGTGAAGCAATACTGCATGGTGTCGGGGACTTGCAAGGGAATCAAGTGTGGCGCTCGAGATTGGACCTGTTGAAGGTAGTAGAAGACGAGTCGCTATTCAGCCTGAGGAACGAAAACATGGCGGCCCTCCTGCAGGAAGAAGTCGATGCCTGCGTGGGATGCTTGGATGCAGTAGATGGTAAGTTCCTTTGGTGACGCTTGCATGCCCGAAGATCACCTGGCCATTAGGTGAGACTGTCCAGATAGCAATACAATGCCTCTGCGTGCTCTCTCGCATAGATTATGATCTCGTGGAAGCCACTACAAGTCGGATCCTCCCGAAATTTCTCACCCGCCACCAGTCATCGCGTGGAGATCTTACGGCAAACTATGCGCACGAATTCCTCTCGCTCTCCCTTTCGTTCCATACGAAGACGCGTACACTGCCTGTTCATATATCTCACCTGATAGACTCATGCGCCCAACTCCCTCCACATCTCTCTTCCTTCTCGATACGAGCGTCCTATGACGGTCTTGTGGCATCTCCAGCTCTTACTATGAGCCATCTAAATAAGCTATCTAGGGCCGTGCGAACGTTTATCACACCAGGCCAAACCCTGGATACAGCGAGGCAAGTCCTTGCTGCGCTGCGGGAGATCTGGGAGCACTTCCGCGATATGGAAAATGTGGCAGCTGCTGATCGTGGACGGGGGGCGCGCAAGAAGAGGCGAATATCTGAAACTTCTTCAAACGCCGGAAAAGCAGACCCTGACGTTGGCGCTGTAACTTTCATGCTCGCTGCGCGAATTGCTATGACAGTGTTAAAATCGCTGCCTCTACACACCATTACCGAGGCAGAGCAAGCACAGGTGAAGACTACTGTAGCCGAGTCACTCGCCGGCTTCGTTCGAGAGGCAATACTTGCGGGTACAGGTGCAATTATCTCTGGGAGTAGTGAGCGCGAGCGCGATGCCTGGGCAATACAAGTCGTAGCTGCAGCCGCTCTACGACTCAGTTATATGTTGCAACTGTCTGGGCGTGTTCGGTATGGTCATAATGACCAGAATGACTTGGGTGAACTGGCAGCTGCTGGTCTCAAAGTTGACGATTGTCTACCGGAATATAACGTCGAAATTGTGAGTTTAACGCACTGGGCTCTTCTCAGCGTGCTTATAGGGTTTAAAGCTCCGTTATCTGTTGCAACATGAATCTCATAGGGACGTCCACCAGCAGCAAATCCTTCTTGACGTCGTTCTGAATTTCTTAGAGGTTCACCTCCCAACGGATGGTCCTGCGTTTAAAGTTTGGTCAGGCCGGTCCTCCCATCTATCATTTGATGAGGATGGTCGTGCTCTTTCTGCTATCGCTCTTCTGCGACTCCTACTGGACAGAAATCTAGAGGTCATTAAGTGAGTTTTTCTCCGGGTACTTGATGCGATGTGACTGATATTCTCTAGCGCATATGGCTCTCCGAAGCAATTAGAACGTCTCGTAAATATCTTGCACCTCCCCTGCGTCGAACTCGGGCATGAATGTGGAGAACGGGGTTTATCATTCGTAACAACTGTCCACGAATGCCTCCATTCGGCGGACTTTTGGGAGCAAGGAAATATACGATGTGAGGTGACATCCCTGGCAGTTTCTTTCAAACGTTATTGACGTCCGCAGCATCATTTTTTGCTGTTCAACACGCCCGATCCGCCTTCTTGGACGCTGTCGATGTGGCGAAATTACAGAAGACGAAGAAACGTGCATCTGGCCACCCCTCAGAGAATCAGCTGCGGGAAGCTGTGAAAGCCTATATTCTTCTCCTTTATCCGTCGAGCGAGTGTATTCCAAGGTCCTTTCGGAATGATCTCCTCAGGAGGGCCGTGATTCTTGACATACTCCTTGGCTCTGTTGCTGAGACCTCGATCCCGGCCCTTCAAGTTGTCAGGACGTTCCTCGCCAGAACACTTAGCTTCTTAGGGTCATGGGAACATGAAGCAGGCGTACAGTACCTCCACTTTTTGATGACGTCGCCGGTCCCTGCGTCCTCAGAACAGGTCACTATAGATTTAGTGCAGGGCCATCTCCGGTGAGCAAGTAACGCTCGCCTGAATTTTGTTGATATCAATCAATGCCGTAGTGCTACATACCGAGCAGCTATCAAAGGAAGCGCGGACGCGGTAATCGATGCTATTCAAATCTGTAGAACGCAACCACTCGGGGATTGGCTTTTGTCGAAGGACTCAGGCATCCCGCTCCGAGGTTCTGCCCTGCTACTGATGGATGTTGCCATGAACGACTTTTCATTTTCATCGTAAGTCCTTATCCTTGAATCGCGTAGACCTGACGAATCGATCCGTGACAGGTTTCCGCCGGATCTAATGGACCACATGTCGTCTCTGTTTGAACATGTCTTTGATCAGCTACATCCTATCATCGGTCGTTTAGCCTCGCATCATGTAACGGAGCGAGATGAGATATTGCGGCATTCTGACATCTTGCTTCTATGGGGTCGGGTCATCACCTTTGGGAGACATCTTAAACACCCCAGTACGGGTTATCTCCAACGCTTGTCATCAATGTCTGACGACTATCTTCGTACACATTGCAGGAACACCATCCCCGGGTCTTGGCGCACAAATTTTGCAGGTTGTTGGTCCATCCCTCCTCCCCTGGGATTCAAAGGATTCGAATATCCTTACGTTCTGTGATGCCATGCACGTGATCTTGGTGTCAGAGCTCCAGCTGTTTTCCAGGGAACAAGGACGAGAAGAACGAGAGTCTCATTTACAACGCATCGTCACAACATACATGGTTTTCGCGCCTTTGTCGATGTCTGGTACGTCTTGGCACGGGTAAGTCAGTTCTCCTGCTTCGCACTGACACTCAATACAGAGCAGTGTAACCTTGACGAGAACATGGCGAAGTTATTCCGGACACTATCACCGTCTGAATTTTCTTCGTGTCTGCGATTCGTAATTGAGGCCTTGTCTCTAAACGGGGTTGCGTCAGATGACTTCGCACGTCTCGTTCGCCCCATCTCGCTCGCTTTGCTCAACGCTCCAGAAAGTCAGTTCTGTCTTCTATTATGAGTCCAAAGGAACAGCTCATACGAAGTGTACACAGACACACTGAAGATTGTCCAGGCGTATGTCAAGGAATGCCTGGACGCCTTTGTGAACGAGAAGAAGCTCTCCAATGACTACGTTATCCGCTTGCCGGTATTGACCTTCATCAGTGACCTGTGTTCCAAAAGAGTACGTTACTAGTCTCACCAACTCAGACATTCCATTAATCCCTGGCAGCCCGCCTCAATTCGACCGCAGAACGTAGTTTCCATTTGGGTCCTGCTTTCAAGACTTCTTGCCGGTTCGAAGGCACACGATCCAAAAACGAATAATGCAGGATTTCACGAGATTGTCACGATCGTCGGCTCCCTCGTTCGGCTACGAAGAGACCTCGTCGTCACCTCACTTCCACATCTAACCAGCATCATTCGTCGTTTGCTATTCGCTTTGCGTAGCCCGCGTCCTCTCCTCGGTGGGAAACAGTATACCATCGTCGCGGACTCATTTCCTGCCTGGGTAAACCCATCTCAACCACTTGGGGCAGAAGAGAGCAAGGGCCTTTCCCGCCTCCTTACGTCGCTCTCAGCGAAAACTTCGATTCGAGTACACGGCCCCTCTGCAGAGCCGCACAAGCAAGAATCACTCGCGCGCCCGCTATCCAAGCATGTCACATGCGTGATCCAGGCTTATCTTGAAGTTCTCAATGACCCTCTCTGCATTCTACCTGCGGACATACGACGAGAATTGCAACCGGGGTTGTTTGTCTTGTGTGACATGCTCAACGAGCACACACGAGATGCGCTCATGGTTTCTGCTCTCGACGCCAGTGGGAAGGCAGCTATGAAAAGCCTATGGCGAGAGTACGAAAAGCAGAGGTACACAGGGAAAGGTTGACATCGTTCCGGGTCTGCTCTTCGTTCGGGTGTGTCTCCTGGTTTATATTGTCCTAGTCGAATTGCTGGATTACATCGATCGTGTTCAAGTTGGTTTAGATTCATTTCATGTGCGCGTACATGTCCTTGTGCGAGGTATTTCTAGCCTCTTTCACAGACCTCACAAAGCCAGCTGCCTTTTTCTCCTCAGCGAGACTGCGGATGACACCGAGGAAGTCGTCAATGGCTTGCTCTGTTGTTTGTATGTGGACGACTAAGCGCGCGGCCGCAAGTGACAAGGGCTTGGGGAGTTTCTTGCCACGCTCTGCGATCTCCGCATAACTAGTTCCAACTGAAGAAGGGTTATAGAAGACCTTGTTTCGAGCGGTTGATAAGTCCTTGCTCTGAGTAGTTGCTGGGGGTGGGACGTACCATGCATGTCTCCGCACTGCCGGTGACCTCTACGCCAAGTTCCAAAAGCCCGTGTTCCAGCTTCCGGGCAAGGTCATGGACCGCGGAAAGTTTGGGAAAATTATGTGTGAGAGCATAGGCTGCGGACGCAGCGAGGAAGCCCGTTTGTCGCATTCCTCCACCAAAGCCCTTCCTGAACCTGCGCGCGCGCGCAATGAACTCCTTGCTCCCAATCAAGCAAGAACCAACGGGGGCACCTGGAAGCGGGCTGGTTCAGTGTGTCTGATCGCGCACGCGTACGTGTTCAGACGCGCAAAGTTGCACTGACCGAGTCCCTTGCTGAAACAGACACTGATGGAGTCGAATGGTTCACAGAGCACGTCGAGCGTCGTGCCGGTCTCGATGGCAACGTGCCAGATACGCGCACCGTCGAGGTGCACCTTGATGCCGCGCTCACGCGCGTACTTCGAAATGCGAATTATTTCTTCCTGTGGAAATATGCTCCCATTGAGCGTATTCTCTAGCTCTATCAGTTGGGTAGGACAACTGTTGCGAGTTCAGCGAAGTATAAGAAATGACCACAGAGAGAGCGTAATACAAATGAATGTCCTCGTCCAAAACGATGAAGTTGGAAACGTCATCAAGGGTCAAATGCCGTCCTTTGTACCGGGTCAGGTCAGTTGGCATTTGGTCCAGCAGTTAAATAGATGGTCGCCTGCCGTTGGACGGAATGACCGGGATGACCTGAGCACCGGAGTGATAAGCGAGCCCGCCTGCTTCGCACAGGTAGACATGGGCGCGATGATCACAGAGAACGGAATAGGGCGGCTGTTTGAGGTGCGTGCGTACGGCCAGTTGGTTGGCCATTGTACCAGAAGAGACGAACAGGGCGGCTCCCTTCCCACACAATCGTGCGATGTGTGCTTCGAAGGCAACAGTATTCGGCTCATGATAGACGTCGTCGCCAAGGGAGGCCTGGATAGCGTACTCGTACATCTCCTTAGAGGGAACTGACAGTCGTGTCGCCACTCAGACCCGTTTGATGTGCTTTGGAAGGAGGAGCATACCTGTCACCGTATCCGCTAGGTTTGGGCGTGAGCAGGAGGCTTACGCGTATCGGTAGACTTGGACCCACAGACGAAAGATCTGGACACCTCCACCCGTTGCCGTTCATTATCCTCAGCTTGGGTAGTGGCAATGACGTCAAATTTGGCGGGATCGGTGACACGATGTCTTGAATCGACGGAATTTCCTGTCATCCTACTGTTGGACTATGTGGTATAGACGCAGACCTGTATTTTAAACGCGCAGGTGTGGGTAAGTTGTGGTGATTGTGCGTGTCTCTCCGCTCTCGCGGGCCGGCGTATCCGTTGCGCATAATAATATTATGCCGGTCGCCTTGTCTGTGTTCAATAGGTTTTCGTGTCTATTGTTGTCCACTTGTCAGTTCTTTGGTTTGTACCTTGTGGTGGAATGGGGAGCGGGAACGTAGGACATCTTTTACCAGTGTTCCTACGCATCGCCTGATGCTGACAACGTACAGGGCGCCAAGGCCAAGCAAGCACGCCAGCGCAATGGCGAAAAGAACGCGGCAAAGAGTCCTGCGAGTCAGATCAAGTCGAACGAAAAGGCGAGGAACGTCGTTTGTAAAATCTGTAGAAATCCCTTCGTGAGCTTCTTTCCTCATTTCTGATCCAATGTCAATTTTATAATGTTGCCACAGCTCCTGACTGCTAGGGCACCAGAGTATGTGGTATTCTCTCGGATCACTGGGCGTATCATTTCTAACTCACTTTCGTGCGTTGCTTCAGGCTTGAGCAGCATGCACAGAACAAGCACTCCAAAACGATGGCGGAATGCTTCCCAAGCGTCCCAGGGTGACAGACGATACCCTAGTGACGCTGGCAAAGTGGCATAGCATTAAGAGATGGGATATTGGGGTTGTATGATGCATCTACTGCTACCGCCCGACTGTGTAAATGGTAAATGGGCATTCTTGCTGGAGGAATGTGTTTGCGTCACCCGTATGGAAGGCGCAATGGACAAGGGCGAGTCGGAAGTGGCTTGTAGCACAGTGTCTCTACAAACCGAATGCCCCCGTAGCTCCACTTGTATTTGCGCCAACACCCTGTAACCGATCTCCGACCTTCTTGTTTGCCTCAAAAAACTTGGCTACGCATCGGTCGACGCAGACGCTCTCGCCCTTGTTGAGATCGCCCTCTGTATACCGCGTGCTGATACACTTGGCGTGGCATGTCCTGAAATCAAGGTATAAGGATAAGGGGTATGAAGCAAGGGCTGGTCAAAACACTTGCGAGACAATACGGTTAAAAATGTCGGTGACCATGTCCAGCCTGAGCAGTCGGATTAGAGGTGGCAGACGACATACAAGGAAGGGAAGACGAACTCTTGTATGGCCATTTCCATACGTTCTGGGTTGACTGCACCAGAAGGCGCGCTAGGGCCTCGCCCGAACATTGACATGATTTGACGGGCAAGAGTTGAAGGCGTGAAAGTGAGTGTGTAGTTGTGTTGTGAACGGTGGACGGGATGCCACGTGCCTCGGAACTCAATTTTGTCGCGTCTCGAGCGCTCTTCGCGATACTTTGCGATGGGAGAAACGACGACTCTATCGGTCCACAGATGTCGCTTCGTGGACTTCACACCCTCCTCCATCACTGCACTCGCGTTTCCCCCTCTACCCTTGCCTTCAATCAAGCGAAAGGGCAAAAATAAGGTCGCTCCAGCGGGTCGCGTACCAAACTTGATCGTGGGTCACGCTAATGGCAACATTGAAATCTATGAGTGGACTGGCTCGACGGAGACCGTCGAAGCACCTCAGGCCTGGGTAGTGAGGAAAGTACGCGTTCAATCGTTCACTTATTGGAGCGTTGCACTAAAGCAAATTTTACCCCAGACACTGTCAGGTCCAAACCCATCCAAAGTAGATTCTCTTGCTCTTGCCCTCAAGCGTCCGGACGATCTCAAAGAGAATGATGTCCCCTCGCTTACCGACCTTCGCTTGTTTAGCAGTGGTGGCGGTAGCGAGTTGACGGAGTGGGATATGGTCCACGGGGCTATCCGCGTGGGTGACAAACCCATATTTCGCATGCGCTCCTCATGTCTCCTCTATTCAGAGAACGTTGTCCTCACAAGGCGGGGCTATTTGGTCAATTGGCGCAAACCCTGCTTCCACGGTTCTTGCACTGGGTTGCGAGGACGGTTCCATAACTCTTTTATCCTTGGAATTCGACACCCTTCAACATCTTCGCCGTCTCGACCGTTCAAAGAGTCGTATCTTAGCACTGGCTTGGGGACCACCATTGCCGCGGGAGAGTGGAGGGCGTACCTCGACTGTACACGAGGAAGGCGACAGTAGTGACGAAGACGAGGACGTGTGGCAAGATTCTTGGATAGTGGCAGGGTGCTCGGACAGCAGCCTGAGGAAGTGGGATGTCTCTTCTGGGAGAATCCTTGACAGAATGGGAACGGACAAGATCAGGGGGGAGAGAACACTTGTTTGGACGGTTGGCGTCTTGGGGTGAGTTCAAAGCATCTCGTTGGTTTTCTCGGATGGTTATTCGTGCTGTTCAGCGATGGGACGATCATCTCCGGCGACTCTCTTGGCATGGTCAAGTTCTGGGATTCACGGACATGCACCCAACTTCAAAGTTTCGAGGCCCATGGCGCGGATGTGCTCTGCTTAGTAGTCGGACCGGTACGCGAGATTGGAATGTCGTACTTCGTTGACTGATGAGACGCAGGATGGGACTTCAGTGTTTACATCTGGAGTAGACCAGAAAGTGACGCAGTTTTCATTGGTCGAATCCTCGTCATCAAAAAGTGACTCGGTTCTACTATCCCCCTCAAGGTGGGTACGAACAACGTCCAAACGAATGCATTCCCATGACGTGCGTGGATTGTCCATATGGCCGCCGTATACTCCCTTGCCTTCACTCCACCGACGGTCCTTTCCGACCGATGTTGCCCCTCTCCTTGTCTCTGGTGGACTGGATATGTCCATCGTCGTCACCCCAGCTGCTAACCCTCGAAAATACACTGCGCACATTGCCAACCCTCTAGCAACGAGTGTAACTGCCACTTTCGAAGACGCGTACCAAAGAAAAATTGCATATTCTTCTGGCGCTCACGGAACGGTCGGAGTACACTTGGCGAAGCGTGCTCGGCTTGTGTTGAGTACTAGTGATACTGTCCTGACAGTGTGGCGCCTTCCAGGGAAGCCTCCGCTCGAGGAAGAACAGTCTTTGGTATTGTCAGGGGAAGGCCCTGGTTGGCATAAAATTCTCGAGATGAGTCTACGTGTGCAAACGAACATCATTGCTAGCGCAATATCAGACGACGGGCGCTGGCTGGCTGTCTCTGACGCTTATGAGGCCAAGCTTTTCTGGCTCCAAGAAGGTGATGTACGTATCTTCCAGTTGGTATTGCAAAGCGACGTTGTTCATCTTTCCCGTGAAGTCTTCGGTAAACGACCTGAAGCCCAAGCGTGTTCGTGACCTCCAGACATTACTCCTAGAACACCTTCCTGATACACCGTCTGCGTGTGGAGCTTCTGCCCTGTCCTTTTCTCCGGACTCTTCGAAACTCATCATAGCCACGACAACCGCCTTCGTATTAGTGCTCGATCTTGCGTCCGACTCGACCTCCGCGCGAGTGATTCGCAGGTTCGATCAGCACAGAAACAGGGGCTCAATAGTCGAAGGACGTGCCCTCACCGGACGACGAAACGACGAGGAGCACGGAGCGGATGAACCGGAGCAGGACGCCGAGGAGTCCGATGCGGAAAGCATCGTGGTTGATCATGCCCAGCCCACCCTCGAGGCCGCCGGCGCCAACAAGCCCACAGCAGCCACGGTCACCCGCATGGCCATAAGCCCCGACGGGCAGTGGCTCGCAACGACGGACGACCACCGACGGACGCACGTCTTCAACCTCGACGCAGTACAGCACCACACGTCCCTCCCCTCTTTCCCTCAGCCCACGCACGCACTAGCCTTCGCTCCGAGCACGCCATCGCTGCTCGTCCTCGGCTTCGCAAACAACACCCTCGAGCTGTACGACGTCGAGACGCGCCAGTTCCCGCCGTGGTCGCGCGCGCTGTGCACCGCGCTCCCCAAACGGTTTACGCACCTGCACGACGCCATGCTCGGCGTCACGCTCGCACCCGTCGTGCAGGAGGAAAACAACGCGGACGAGGAGGGCGGCAGCAGCGGTCGAAACGTCCTCGCGCTGTTCTGGGGTCCGACGTGGCTGTGTAAGGTGCAGTTTGCTGCGCCCGTGGGATGGGGAGGTTTTGAAAAGAAGAAGCGGCGGAGACGGCGCAGCGGAGACGTCGATCATGGCGCCGAGAGGGATAGGAACGCAATTCACAACTTTAAGCTGGTCACTCAGTATCGGCAGATACTACTTGCCGAGTTTCTTGCACCCGGAGAGCTCGTGGTGGTAGAACGCCCGCTGACTGATCTGCTCGTGAATCTCCCGCCTGCATATTACAGACCAAAATACGGGGCGTCGTAATTTATTGACAAAAAAGTACTTTTTATTAACACTTTACGGTAATGAACCCAGTGGCGTGTTTCCAGATGACAAAGTCACCTATTGGTATCAGATGCGTAATGTTGAGACTGAATGGGGAGACAGGTTGTTGGAAAGGAGGGATCGCTGATTATATTATATAATGGGTGGTGGGTGAAAGAACATGAGGGGTGACGTCGTTAGTGTGTACTGTAGTTGTCAGGATAAGGCGTCTATGGTTGTTGCTCGAGAGTCTTCAGACCGTCTTCCGCGTCTTGTTTCTTAACCTCCCTGTGTCGACGCGTATCGGGTCAGTAACAATGGATATCAGCAAAAAAGAAAAGAAAAGCTTACGCAGCATTAAGGAGAGACAGGTAGAGCGTCCAGAACACGCCACAGGTTTGTTGAAATGGAACGCGGTAGGGCAAGGGCATGAACCAGAAATTGATAAACTGTCGCACCACACCCACGCCGCCTGTCAATAGATGCCGAAATATATGAAACGTAAAGTTGACGACGAACCTGCGCAGCAGGCCATATCTTCCAGTTGGCCAACAATGCTGGAGAATAGATGTCCTCGAATCTGGCACGGATGTGTTTCGCGTCTCGGCCTTCCATGATGCCCATTGAACTAAGGAATACGGAAAGCTGTGGATCGCATATGCGGTCAACGTCACTAAAGAAGGGAGATAGGGCGGTCGGCGTGGGACCCACCCCGATAGGCGCCATGATGATTTGATCGACGGCGACCCTCTTGGAAAGCGCGACAAAGCTGGTCGCGTTCTCTCTGCGCGTGCGAAGGGGGAACCTGTGTTCGAGATACTTGTTCCAGCGACCAATGGCGGGACCTGATAACGCCTTGTCACGAGAACTCCCCTAGAAAACATGCAGGGGGCACTTACTTATGCCCGCTCCAAAGAGAAAAAAGCGGAGAGTGCGAGCGACGTCGTAGTAGGATCTCTGCTCATAGTTATCTTCGGGTGTAATCTAGACAGAGCGTTTGAGATGTTATCATATATGTATGATGGTGAAAACACACGAGCTGTTGCGACAGCTGGGCAACGACATCGCCGAGGGCAGTCAAAGCACCGCCCGCGATTGCGAGAGTGCAATGGGGGTATGCCTCGAAAGATCTCCGGTAAGCGCGAGCGAGAGCCATGCTTGACATGGTCGCAAGTCAAGAAGAATGGAAACGTGTGCTGTGAGATTAGGTGTATACACTCATGTGGACGGCATGGAGTAGAGTGGATGTTGTTCCGCTGAACACCGACGATTTCAAAAAGTGAGGTATGATATTGCCACCAGTTATGACGACATCTCGATTACGACACTACTTGGACATGTGATACTGTTCTCCTTTCACGACAACCACGATAATCCCTGAAACGGCGTCAGTTAATGAATAAATCCAGGACGAGCCCCAGCCAATTCCCTCGACAACCACTTCGATGGGGCCATCTTGTCGTAACTCGTCCCCAAGATCGCGTAAACACGTACCACCGGTGGGTAAACCATAATTCTTCCGGCCTATCGCACGCAAAACTCCATTGATCCACCCGCTATGCGCTGTGACTGATATATCTATAAAAAAACTGCTGAGGTTTTGTTACTTTGGAAAAGCAAGGAGCGACCGCACAGGTATCGTCGTGGTCGTTCTGGAATACTCTATCCAAAACCAGTTTGGCACGCCTCTCCACGCTTTCATAGCTTTCGCGCTCCGGGGTCCACAGGATGTCGTCTTCTTCGAACCCATTCTCGAACACAACGTTGGGAAACTCAACTTGTACTTCTGACCGTGTCCCGCGCTTGTCACAACTGTGCGCGCCATTCATTTCGCGACAGTTCTGAGTCGGAAATACGTTGGCCAACGCGCGAGTCACGGTGAAGGAGCGCACAACAACGTTACCTCGAGTATGACGGGTTTCAGGTGCGTCGGAAGTATATTTTCAAACGTGAGCTCTAGGGTACGGATAGCTCTTGTGAAAGGGCTGCAATAGAATTTCTGCGGTACCGGAGCGCCGTTGAGCAGCTCGCGTTCCCATGCAGCGTGGGCACTGCGGGCTTGTTCTTCGCCCATGGGTGTGAGGCGAGGATCAGCTACGAGAATTCAATTGCAGGGGAGGAACAGTCGATTAAATTACGTACGCCCCCATGTAAGTTCACCATCTCCGTCTAGTAGGGACCATTTCCTTTAGTTTAGTTCTGACTTCAAACAACCCAAATGGCGACATTACACTGAAAACACATACTCATCCCATGCCTGCCAAAGTCATTCAAAGGACACGGTATCCGAAAACAAACCCACGTACTTTCTGTCCATACTTAGTTATGGCAAAATTATCTGAATTGGAGCCCAGCCAGTCAGCCATTGCAAAGATGATTCACAACAAAGTCGACCCAACGGTAGCCTTCACCGTGTCTTCCAAGGAAGAGAACCTTGTATGAGACGGACTCGGAGCGCGTCGAGAGCAGTCGATCTATTTCTGTCACAAACTCTGGCCATGATTGCGATACGAGGCCAAAAAAATCAGGAGTCTATTCAGAGGGGCTGAACAGTCTGCAGCGAAGTTCTACGCCTGGGCTCACTGGTCCAATGACTATCGGCGTGGCCGTCGGCGCGTCTTGCACGAAAAACCCCGAAATGGCCTGAAAAAAAAGGAAGAACCTGAGCGAGAGAATGGTGTGGATTCCGTCTCCACCTGCATATACCTTATATGTTCTCGCAGACATGTTGGTGACGATGAACTTCGATGATGCGGGATCACACTGGCACTGCTCACAAAGCGAACCCAAATCAGACAGGGAAAGCGCGTTAAATTTAGTAAACCTGTTTGCACGTAATCAATCATCATCATTCTCCTATTATAAATACTTGTGCCTCCATGCAAGTCGTACCGGCGTCATAACTTAGGGCCATCATGAACCTATGTACCCCAAGTCAATCGCGAGACTATGTTGCAATTTCTGATCATGCCCTGTGAGCTCGTGTTTGATTGGTATTCTGACGCCGTAATCTTGAATTTGTATGCTTCGTGTACGATAGGATCGGCAATCTCAGAACTGCTGCCTTAGTAAGTACCATCTCCACACAAAGCTCTTGTTCTAATACCCTTGCCCAGGTCAGCACCGACGGGTCTGGTGAGAGTCGACTCTCTGGCAGTTCCATTGGTGTCCTGACCCCTTTCTTCCTGGTTCCCATCCACAGTCGAGAGTTATTGTATCCCTAACTTTGATTCTCCCTCCGTGTTTGCGCGGATCCTTGACAAGGATAAGGTAGCTATGCGTTATTCATATGAGCTATTGATCGTTGATCTTTGTCCAGGGTGGCCATTTCTCGATCTCACCGACGATTCCCTTTTCCACGAAGCAGAATTATCTTCCCAGTTCAAATGTAGGGTCCTTTTTGTGCTCTATGCGCCTTGCTCATGCGCTCATAATTGTGTTTTCAGGTTTTGCAAACCAAGTAATTAGAATCCGCTGTTTCTGATCACTTAGTAGTCTGAAATATTGGCCAAATTACAGATTTCTGAACGAAGAAGGCGTCGTCAGCGTCACTGGTGAGTGTTTCAACTGCATTTGTGAGAAATGTCCACCGGGTAGATGACTCCTTTTCTAGATTTTCTCCCTCGTAACCCAGCGGCGACTGCGCAGAAGCCTCTCCTGCATTGGTTAATTCGCCGCATCGAAGTTCGCGTTCACCATATGTATAGCATCGTTTCAGCACCTTCTAACCTGTATCACGTAGGTGGTACGCGGCAAACAGTCAATACGTGTTGAATGTGCGCCCGCATTCAACTATGCTCTACATGAGCATCGCACCTCGCTCATTTCCGACGACTCAATCCCCGCAAACGGCGAGCATGGCCGTAACAAGCAGAAAAAGGCGCTTTTTGAGTCGAGCGATCTTACTCTCGACTTCCGTTTCATTGCGGAATCAGTCATCGATGGCGTCGCGACGCCTATTGTCGAACTGTCTACTCTTGACCTAAGGCCACAGGGTCATAAGGGGATGAGCATTAGCGCGGACCTAGACTTAGTCGAAGGCCAAGTCGTCACATTTGTCCTTCGCACCCCGCCTAAGGCCACAAGGGAGCATCATATTCCCAATCCAACCAACGACCAAGCTCAGCGACTAGGTATTTCCTACGACCGTGAGTCACATGGCAGTTATGAACCAGATTCTTGGGTGTTACACTTGGCCTACCAGAACTGTTAAAGGGAACTACCAACCTCCGTAACAAAGAAGATCCTCTACTTACGAAGGTATTCGTCACCCCTTTTAACTTATTCTGGGTATGACTCACGTCTCCGAAGAACCTTCTTCGAGATCTGCTACAAGGCACCAATGACTACTGGAATGCTTGGATCCGGAGGTCCACCTATGAGGGCTCTTGGAAAGAAGCTGTTCATCGCAGCGCCCTTGCGCTGAAGCTTCTCATATATGAGCCTACAGGTTCGTTCGTGCTAGATTCGATGACAAACCTTCAATTTTTTGACAGGTGCTGTGGTCGCTAGCCCAACGTTCAGTCTACCGGAGTTCATAGGTGGAACCAGAAACTGGTGCGTGTCTGCCATTTAGTTAGTTGCGCGCAGATTAATGAGGGACGACACAGGGATTATAGAGCATCGTGGATTCGCGATGCTTCATTCACGCTTTACGCCTTGCTTCGGCTTGGTTTCACGCATGAAGCGGATGGTATGTTGACTGTCCACTTGTCTGAATCCTGATCTTACGTCCCCCCGAAGCCTATATGGAATTCATCTACGACAGATTGAAGGACAAGAATCCTGACGGTTCTTTGCAGATAATGTATACCATCCATGGTGTGCTTATGCCATTCTCCAATCGAATTCACTCTAATGACTTTTTATTCCCAAAGGCAAGAAGGTTTTTCCTGAGATGGAGCTCACACACTTGGACGGGCATAAGGGCTCGAAGCCGGTCAGAATCGGCAATGGCGCTATAGACCATATTCAACTTGTGAGGACATTACATACATCTAACGGAAGGAGTTGACCTTACGGCATTTTTCAGGATATCTACGGCGAATTGTGCGACTGATCAGGATACTTGTAGGGTGAATGTCAACTAATCCAGATCTCCATTAGGATGGACTGTATCTATCTCGGGCAGAAGGTGCGCAACGCCAATACATCTCCCGCTGGTTTCTGAAACCTTGAAGTTTGGAAAACCTCTGGCAAGTAGATGGTAGCTATTCGTGAGATTAGACTAATGCGTCAAAATCCCGGCAGTCGTATGACACATGGTAACAGTCGCCCCAGTATTCTGCGTAAATATTACTGAGAAACACCTTGTGCTACAGGGTTGCGGTTCGTGAAATGTACGTCTATTATGACGCTCGTTGTGTGTCCCTAAATCTGACATATCAACGGATAGAGTGGATTGTAGGTATTCCGTCATTGGTTTGCCATCGATTTTAAGTGAGGTTTGTTCTTTGATAGTTGTGGTTGCCCACTACAACGACCCGGATTTGTGCGTATCGTGCCCTTAGTCTTCTGCTTTGTCTTGGTTTGCCATCGCCCAGTTTTGACCGCCTGTCTAGGTCAATTTGGTCAGTCCGGGTGAGACAAGTTGTCGATGATGTCCTCACCGGCAACGTTCTTGTTAGGGAGGTGCGAAACAAGAAGAGGCACTTCACAGTAAGGCGTCCCTCTCTTCCTTTCCCTACCTGGGCTAAGGGTCCTTGTCCCACAGTATTCCAAGGTATGCGGTTCCAAGTCGCGTCGAAGATGGTTAATGCGACGAATGTCTAGATCATGATGTGGTACGTCCTGGATCCCGCATTCAGAAGACTACTTTCGTTTCACTAGCGATGTTTAAGGGTGGCGATTGACCGAGGTCAGGGCAAATGTAGGCTCTCATGACACTACTCATTCCCCGGTCAGGACTTCGCCTTGCGGATAAGCGCTCTCTCCCTTGCCCTAGACGCAACGTGTGGTTGGAGGCACGCGACGAATTGTATGAGCAGGTAATGCAGAAGGCATGGAACCCTGAGAAGAAGTTCTTCGCACAAAGTTACGACGAAACCGATGTCCTGGATTCCGCTGTGCTCATCATGCCTCTCGTGTTCTTTTCTACGGCGGTAAGGCAGCTTTGGGAGATTCACTGGCGCGATTTTTGACCTGCATTTCGAAAGTCTGATCCGCGCTTCCGGAGTACGCTCGATGCGATTTTGAAAAGTCCAGAGCGCGGGGGTCTTACGGCGAACGTATGTCAAGAAGTACTTCCTTCGTCGAAGAGTTGACCCTCAGTACTTGCCATGTAGAACCTTGTTTATCGCTACAACACAGCCGAGTCCGACGACGGCGTTGGCGGGGAGGAGGGCACTTTCTGTCTTTGTACTTTATGGTCAGCAGGTCGTAATTTTGTGAAGAATATGCCATAACCGCACTTCATGCACAGGTGCATTGAAGCCCTGACCCGTGTGGGCGAATTTGACAAGGCCGCCCTTCAGAGGTCAATCCGGATGTTTGAGGTACGTGAACGGGGTCACCATGGCAGTTGTCAGGCTGATGTAGGACAGGATTTCCTCCAATACACCAATCATGTTGGGCTGTGCACTGAGGAGATATCGCCAGCAGGAGAAGGGTGAGTATATCATCGATTCATTTGGCGCCAGCCCCGTTGAAATCCACTCTAGTCTCGGCAATGCCGTGCAAGGCTTCACGTACGTATCATGTCCATGATTCCATATAGCAGTGGACTGAAAGCCTCATTCAGCCATGTCACACTCATTTCTGCGGCGTTCAATCTCTCCAGAACTATGAAGAGGCAAGGTTTGTAAGGTAGTATGCGATGTCGTACGAAGTGAAGGAGAGCAGCGGGCTCCATACTTCTTTCTTGATGGTATCTCTTCAGGGAATCCTGCGGATTCTGAAGTGTTGTAATATTTGTGTACAAGTAGTGGGATCAACAAGATCCTGTGTATCCTGTATGAGACGTCTAAAGTAATTGGAGACGTCCCGTCACTTGGTTGACCAGCTCTACTGGTGCTGCGAAGAAAGGAGTCAAATAATCGAACGTATCTCGTCGCTTACGGCTGGAGACCTACCAGGTCCGATACCGAGAACTGTCCTCGAGCCGGCTTCGACTTGCGTCCTTCCCCTGACACAGACGGTCTGTCAGACCTTCGCACAGAAACGTAGCATCACGACTTACGCATCCTGAATGGAACGTGCGCAGAGATTCAAGCTCTTCGCAAGAGCCTCTAGCTCCAGAATATCTTCTTCTGAAGACACCTTCAACGCGATTTTGGCCTGGCTTTGAGACGTAGAGAGTGAGACAACACCAAAGAAAGAGGCCAGGAGCCAAAAACGTTTTACCCTGTCACTTCCCAATGACGGACCAGCTTGTACAAAAGCACTCAGCAACGGGCCAGCTACGGCAGAGCGGGCTTAGACTCACTTTTGGGTTCTTTTTGACCAGAGCCTTGTAACAGGCAAGCGTGGCGTGTCTGTCCAATGTCAAGGCAGGAAGTAGTTCCAGGTTTCAAAAAGAAAAGGTCAAGCGTGTAGAGAAAGGTTCAATAAGTCGAAACGCACCCGCACTGGGCGGCGATCTTGCCGGGTGTCATCTTCAGATCAGTCCTAACGACAAGTACCTTGTATATGAGCCCCAGAAGGTCCCAGAAGGTCCAGCAATCAACGTCAGTCCAGGGTGTCGACTTTACGCAAGTAGGATAGATTGGCACGACGCACAAGTTTACAGGGCTGCAGGAATCCCGCCGTCACGGCGGAGAGGTCGCCATCGGCCACAGAATCTTCGTCGTCGCTGGGGCTGCTCTGATCTTGACCTTCCGTGTTGGTGGGTCGCTCGTGTGACCTCGGTTTCTCGAGGTGGGATGCCCCGTACGCGTACCCGGCGGCGGCTGAGGCGACAGATATTGCCACCGCGAGCACGCCTGTGTCCCGTTTTCATGGTGTGAGAAGCGGTGAGGAAAGTGGTATGGGTTGAAATGCAAGGCCACGAACAGAGTGAGTGTTTCTCCATGAATATTTGACGGCTGGCTGGTGTGGGTCCGGTTTATGCGCGCGATGACTTGCTACAAAACAAGTCTTACGTACTCAGCACATCTTTTCACTAACGCTAGTCTCCCCTCGTTGCACTCAGCTCACCTATTCAGGTCACAATCGAGAGCGGTATTACTCGCCCTTGCGGCGCTCAGAAAAGTCAGAACAATCCTCTGCCGAAAGACAATGTCGAGCTCAGAATCCGCGCCAACGGCCGTGCCGCAGGATGGTCTTGCAGACCGAAAGCCCTTCTCCACGCTGGAGCTCTCGGAACCTACAATGAAGGGGCTAGACGAGATGGGCTTCAAAACTATGACGCCTGTTCAGGAGAAGTCAATACCTCCGCTCCTCGCGGGGAAGGACGTGCTCGGTGCGGCGCGTACGGGTTCGGGCAAGACTCTGGCGTTCTTGATTCCGGCCATCGAGCTCCTGCACAGGATGAAGTTCAAACCTCGGAACGGTAATGCCACGCGTTTCTTCTTTCTTCCTCCCTTTGGCACTAAATTTCTCGCGTGCCCCAGGGACCGGGATCATTATCGTCTCACCAACACGAGAGCTCGCTCTACAAATCTTCGGAGTAGCGAGAGATCTCGTGGCACATCATTCGCAAACATTTGGGATCGTGATGGGAGGCGCGAATAGGAGAGCGGAGGTCGACAAGCTAGTGAAGGGTGTCAACCTACTGGTTGCGACGCCAGGACGGTTACTGGACCACTTGGAGGTACGCAGATCAGGTTCCTCAATGCGACTCGAATATTGAGTATGGCTTGGCAGAATACGAAAGGATTTGTGTTTCGGAATTTGAAGGCGCTCGTCATCGACGAGGCAGACCGCATATTAGAGATTGGTTTCGAGGAGGAAATGAAAAAGATCATCAACATCTTACCAAAAGGTGCGTTTTACCATGTCCCCTCTGAGGACGGGTCTAAGCAGAAATACAGAAAACCGGCAGTCTATGCTCTTCTCGGCAACACAGACGACGAAAGTACAGGATCTAGTTCGAATATCATTACGACCTGGACCGATCCATATAGACGTGGACGGTGCAGAACAGACGAGCACGGTGACGACATTGTCTCAGGGATACGTTGTTTGCCCATCGGACAGACGGTTCCTTCTTCTGTTCACGTTCCTCAAAAAAAACCTCAAAAAGAAAATCGTGGTCTTTTTCTCCAGCTGCAATTCGGTCAAGTACCATGGCGAGTTGCTGAACTACATTGACATTCCCGTGCTCGACCTTCACGTATGTGCGCACACTACAAAAATGACTGTCCGACTGACTTGGCCTGTTTCTGCAGGGCAAACAAAAGCAACAGAAGCGCACAAACACGTTTTTCGAGTTTTGCAATGCGGAATCTGGCATCCTTCTCTGCACAGATGTCGCGGCACGTGGTCTGGACATCCCTCGAGTTGACTGGATCGTACAATTTGACCCCCCCGACGACCCGCGCGACTACATCCATCGCGTGGGGAGAACAGCACGGGCGGGGAAAGTTGGGAAAAGTCTACTATTTCTGTTAGAGAGCGAGCTCGGCTTTTTGAGGTTTCTCAAAGAAGCCAAGGTGCCTCTCAATGAATTCACTTTTCCCACAGATCGAATTGCAAATGTCCAGTCGCAGGTAGGAGACTACAATTTCAGACGTAGAACGACTGACGCTAAAGACTTGCTAGTTGGAGAAGTTGCTGCAAAAGAACTACTTTTTACATCAATCTGCGAAAGATGGCTATCGGGCATATCTTCAGTCATATGCATCTTACTCTCTCAAAAAGATATTCGACGTGAACAAGCTCGATTTGGCTAAAGTTGGGAAGGCATTTGGCTTTGCTGTTCCGCCGCGGGTGAACATAAGCATTGGCGGTGGGAAGGGCGGTGCAGGACGAAGCGGCGTTAAACGAAAACGCGAAGCCGATGACGAGGATGGGGAGGAGAACAGCGGGTCGGTAAAGGACGATGAAAGCGCGGGGATATCACGGAGGAAAGGAAATGAGAGGGAACGACGAATCGAAAGATTGGGGAAGCGAAGAGTGGAGAAGGAAATGTACCGAACAGGAGCCCGATTCGCCAAACATTGGAGCCGGTGACATGACGGAATTCATACGGAGTTCACGGCGTCGCGTGTCCGAGGCGTGTCTTTATTATGTAATCTACATGCCATGCGTGGCCATCTGTCGCAACAACCCTCTCTCGTCGCTTTCGCTTCATCTTACCACGCCGCCTTCCAGCTCTCTCCTCCTCTTCTCAACGGACTATAGTCAACCTAGGACTTCCTCATGGCTACTACGCAGGTAAGTCGTCTCCTATTTTTGCTCTCTCTCTCACATACCACGTGTGCTTATCTGCTTTTACTCGCGCTGTGCCCACAGCACTACGTCTGGGCAGGGGGACACTTCGTCCTCTTGATTTCTGCCCTGAGGTATATTTTGGCTTGGGCTTTCTTCAAAACCCCTTCGCTTTGGTGGTATAAGGGTTCGCCTCTTAGCTTTGCTGAAATTCTGCGACATGGCCTGATTATGACGTGTGCTTAGCGAGCTTCGTCGGGGCGGCCGTTAGCTATACGATCGTCTGCCAGTGAGTGAACATTTCACTATGAGGACGGGAAAGCCAGATATTAATTTTTTTTCTCGACAGAAAATCCCTCGGCGTAAGTGGTTCACGTATGTGATACTTTGCACTGTGGTCTCACATCGTGGCAGTCCCCCCAGCCAACCGCCGCGTGGGCGAAGCGTGCTATTGCTGACGAAGTGAGCAGAAACTGTCTGCCTTCCTCGAAACACTCTCACGATGTCTCACAGAATGTACAATATCTCATACTCGCGCTATTTTGGCTCACGTCGAAACCCGTTGCTCGTAAGTTTCTCGTAGTCCCGGTGAATAACTAATACCTGCTCACTATCTTTCGGATCAAGTCGCCTTGTTCCCTTACACCATCTTCTCACTCTTCCACGCACTCACATTTACCCGCACGACTTTGATGCCTCATTTCCTCCCACCGGGTCCGCCTGCTACGGCAGGCGGGGCGCCATCTCCGCACCCTCTCTCGAAGAAGTTGCAAGCCTGGGTCAGAGGTAGGTTCTCCTGTCACCTGTAGTCATAGACAGCTTTCTCACTACAGTCCAGCCAACTATGACTACGCCATGAAGGTAGTGGCGTATGCTGAAATTTTGATTCTCGCTCGCGTCGTCGTTGGCGCTGTCTTGCTCCGCAACTCGTTCCTCACACCCATCTTCTACGCCCACTTCGTCCGCATGCGATTCTTCCAGTCGGCGTTCACGAGGGAGGCAATCATCAAAGTCACAAACAAGATTGACCACTACGTTAGTGGACCCGATATGCCGCCGGTTGTTAAGCAAGGCTGGGGAACCGTGCAGAGTTTGATTGGGCGGTGGACTGGGACGACTCTGGACGCTCCTGTCGCCCAGGCTCCACCTCCGAACGGGAATGGAACTCGATAAATGTACACAGGTGGGGACGGGAGTGGCAAGTAATCTAGGTTATCTCTGGTCTCCACTACGGTGAAGACTTTTTGAGTAATCTACTAAGCAGATTTTGTTTCTCGACCGTCTAGATTTATCTGTGCCCCTTTGTGTGTGTATATATCCGTAGGCTCCTGTGGTACCGGTGACGTCAGTTAACGTGACTTAGTTGTGGTGTTATGTGGGTCTTTGGAAGGTATTTAAATCCGCCCCCGCTGTAGAATGAATGCCATATTATTCGAAAAATGTCCCACCATTCGACCATCCAAGCTCCCCTCAACGACCTCATCGCCTCGCTCGTCGCAGCAGGAGCTTCTCTTGCACAGGCGGGCGTAGCCCTTTTCCATCTCATCTTTGCATTCTGCCACTTCTGGTTTGATCAGTTTGTGCAGTTCGCACAGACAGTTATCCAGTTCGGATTTGATCTGTTCCGGGGCGTTGCCGGCTTCGTCGTCGGTACGTCGAGCACAAGAGGTGCACCATGGAACGCTGATACATTTTAATTTTTGGCAGCCAATTTCTTCGTACTGTTAATTATCGGCGGAGGGTATTACTGGTATACTCGATCCCAGAGCGGTAAAGGCAGCAGAGCGGTCAAGTTGCGGAAGTGATGTAGTATATGCTGTAGTGACACGTGAGCTAAATTTGGGCAAGTCTGAAAAAGGCGGTCAGCAGAATTCAGACGCAAGGCCATGTCACGGATTCCGGTGTCGACACATTCATCAACTTCGCAACAACGTACCCTTCAAGAGCCCGTCTTATTTCCATCAGAACGCGCCGTCTCACCTGTACCACCGTCTCGTCATAATTCTGCCCACTCTACCATGTCATCCCTTTCCGGTCACGCTAGCTCTCCAGGCGGAAAGAAATCGAAAAGGGCTCTCGGCGACGAGGTAAGTATTAAGTACCATTGTGCTTGGCAACTTGTTCAGGAGATAAAAAACTCTCGCTGGCTATCTTTTCACTTCGGATATGCATTTCGCGTTCGTGTTTGAGGCTAATTCCCAGTAATAGGCTCTGCGCAAAAGGATAGAGCACGAACTCTCTCGCAAGCGTACCATATCTACCACCCATCAGAGTGGCCGCCGACGTGGATTCAAACCCAACGTCGCCAAAGGCACCGTGGCGGCACTCAAACCCAGCCCGGCCCTTACCGTTCCAGATACTATCACCGTCGCGGAAGCTAGTCAGCTCTGTGCAGCCAAGAGGACCGACTGCGTTCTCGTCGTAGACGATGAGGAGGGTTTGAGTGGGATTTTCACCGCCAAGGATCTGGCATACCGAGTGCGCTCCGAGAACGTCTCTTCCTAGTTCCATAGCTTGACCTGTTCCGAAAGGTCACAGCTGAGGGTATTGACCCTCACACCACCACAGTCAGCCAAGTGATGACCCGTGGTCCCATGGTAACTCGGGACACCACTAGCGCAACCGAGGCTCTGCAACTTATGGTAGAGAGGCATTTTAGACATTTGGTATGTTTTCTTCGCGCTTTCATTCTCTCTCGCGTCTTATTCGCTTCCTCTAGCCAGTCTGCAATGAAGATGGAAACGTCGTTGGCCTGCTTGACATAACAAAAGTCTTCCACGAAGCCCTGGACAAGGTCGAGCGTGGTTCCTCTGCGTCTGAGAAGTTGTATAGTGCACTCGCCGGTGTCCAGAGCGAGCTTGGTGCCGGTCTCGGCGCAAATCCCCAAACGGCAGCCATGCTTTCCTACGTCGAAACTTTGCGCGAAAAAACAGCCTTGCCGGACCTTACGACGGTCATGGATTCGCGCACCCAGCCTGCGGTGGTCGGCCCAAGAGCGACCGTTCGGGAAGTCGCGCGTCTTATGCGCGAACGCAGGACGACCGCAGTCTGCGTCATGGAGCCGACGGCCACCCCGGGCTCCCATCCCAAGATTGCTGGCATCTTCACCAGCAAAGACGTCGTCCTGCGCGTCATTGCGGCTGGTTTGGATGCGAGCATGTGTAGCGTCATACGCGTCATGACGCCACATCCCGATACGGCGCCCCCCACGATGACCATTCATGACGCTCTGAAAAAGATGCACAGTGCGTGTACTAATCATTCCGGCATTTACGTTGGTTTTGTTAATCTGCGGTCATGTAGAGGGTCATTACTTGAATTTGCCCGTCGTGGAGGAGGACGGTCGGCTAGTTGCCATAGTTGACGTCCTGAAACTGACGTATGCGACCCTCGAGCAGGTGCGTTTTAATCTATGCTTCAATGAGTCTTCGTATGAATTCATTCTGCTATCAGATGAACCATCTGACCGCCGAGACAGCCGGTGAAACTACTCAGGAGGCAGAAGGCGGCCCCATGTGGGGTCGCTTCTTTGACTCTCTGGGTGGTCACGACGATGCCGACTCTGCATATTCGGGTTCCCATCCGCCTATGGACCCTCACAACTCATCGTTCAGCCTCTCGCAACTCCAGCAGCCCGCACACTCCGAGGTACACCCTAACGATTCGGCCTCTGTTGCCGACGATGCATCTGCATTGGGTTACGGCGGTCGAGCTGGGAACGTACCCTCTATTTCAGGCCCGACAGTTCCTGTTGATGATGGTACTTACGTCTTCAAGTTCCGCACGCCAAGTGGCAACACCCATCGCTTCCAGGCGCGAAAGGATAACGTCGAAAATCTACGCGATATCGCTTCTGGGAAATTAACCGCCGACTCGTTCTTCACAGAGTTCAAGTCCACCAACGCGGAAGATCCCATCCCGGACCCTCTTGACTTCCAGCTAGCCTACACGGATGCAGATGGAGACACCGTTCTCATGACATCTGACACCGACGTTGCAGATGCCGTGAAGATCGCGCGTAACGCAGGGGTCGACCGCGTTGTCCTCATAGTGCAAGGGGGGCGAGGCTGGGCCGAGGCCGGTGCGGGAAGGGGCGAGGCCAAGGCCAAGGCGGCAGCTGCTGCTGCGCAGAACGAACTAAAGGAGGTCGAAAAGAGTGAGGGCGACCACCCTGAAGGTAACCATTTCAGCCCGCCAGCTCCTGCCCACATACCACCGGCCGACGAGTTCTTTGGGATTCCGCGTGATTTGTTACTCCCAGCGAGTATTGGTGCTCTTGCGGTTGTGATCATTGGGGTGTTCACCATTTCTCGCCTCGCGAGAGACTAGATATCAAGTGTTCCTTGTAGTTGACGCTATAGGGTCATTCTCTTCACGATTCAAGTTGTTTAATTCACCTATGATTGCCTGCTTTGATCTTGTCCGTGACTCGCGTCTCGCGCTCGTTCCTTACTGTTATGCGTTGGATACCTAGCTCGCTGAATGCGTATGCGTCCGCTCTTTCCATTAGATATATGTTCGATAGACACCTCACCTTAATCCGATGACGTTTCGCTGCACGTGACGTTGTGTCCTTGGTGTGTATGACCAGGCAGCGGATGCGTGCACTCGCACGGCTGCCAATAGCATGGCTAAAGCCGATCGCGATGACGCTCTCAACACATTGGTGCGTATTTCCCTCAATATGCCAAGACGGGATCGAAAACTCAATGTGAGCTAGGCGTCGAGGCTATTCGCCGCAATGCTCGACGACATCGTGGTAGATGTCGCGCTGCAGTCCCACCAGGAAGTGGCGCGGAGCAGGCGAAAGTGCGACGTCTGTCACACACAGTGCGTATCCTTTCTAAGCCCTTAGCGAGGTTCGCTCACGGCTCGGTTCCTGTCCTGTCCTCCCCAACCGTTGACGTGATGTGCGCTTGCGCTGCGCAGTTGCGGACAAGGTAATGTGGCTCGTGCTCCGTTTATGCCACGCAAGTGGCGCGAAGGACTTTTGAATACTGACGGAATGACGTGCGTGCGCGACCCCGCGCGCGTGTTTTCTTTTTCTATTCGGTTCGGGTTCCGTGCGACGTTCAGTGCACACGCCTATCCCTTCGGGCTCAAGTCTAGCCGGGCTTGCCGCCGCCGCATCGCAGCAGAGCACGTTGACGGGCTCCAGCCCGAGACCGGGCACGCCACCGAGGGATGCGGGAACGCCGGCACGCGGCGGCACTCCGACGCCCACGCCCAACGGCAGCGTCAACAAAGACGGAACTGTGTTTCTCGACTGTGTCGGCTGCGGACGGCCGGTGCGTTGCAACAACCCAACTCTTTCTTTTCCTTCTTCTCCGCTATCCGCTGATGACTGTTTTTTTTGTGTGTGGTTTTTTGTGTGGTTTTGGCATAGACGGCTTCTAATCGCTATGCGTCTCATCTGAGCATATGCATCGGTATCGGAACAGGCACGCGCCGAGCAGCCGCTCGAAACGCGACGTCAAAGTCGAGGTACGGATCCTTTTTTTCTTTCTTTGTTTTCTTGCGTTTTTGCGCGTTTCAATTGGCTCTGATGCATGGTCGGCGTGCCGTGCGCCGGTGCAGGCTCGGTTCGGACGCGGGACGCTCGGCCTCGCCGTACCCAGCTTCGGAGAACGGAAACGCGTCCGACCACAACAATGCCCCACCCCCGCCGCAGCCGGGACCGAAAAAGAAGGGCAGACCGCCGAAGAATAAGCCGAAAGGTACGGCGGACGTCCGTGTTGCTTTTGTCGCGCGCATGTAAAACGCTCCTCGTCCCTCCTATTTTTGTTGCAGCTCCCGTTCCGGTGGCGAGTACCACCGTTGCGGACGACGGGGACGCTTTGACCAATCGAAAACGGGTGGGGGACTCTGTTCTTTTCGCTTTCGTTATGGGTCACATGTTGACTGCTGGCAATGGCACCGCAGCCGGGTTCACCATTATCCTCACCGACGAAAAATGCGAAGAAACAGAGATTGTCGGGTACGCTGATCCAGGGATGGCCCTCCACTACCGTTGCTGACATCGACATTAGCTACACCTCTTGCGCGAGGCGGAACCGTGAGAAGCCTTCGCACTTCGGCCATTCGGTCATGTGGGCTAATCCTGGACTGGACAGAGTACCCCACTCGGTCCCCCGGGCACCAAGTCTCAATCCAAGATACCCTCACGTCTTCGTGAATCGTCCATCGCGTCCTTTCTCGAACCCGAAGCGACGGGAGTCTCTCCCGGCTCGCGCTCTTCCTCTCCTGGCACCGCGGCCACTCCCACGTCGAGCGTATTGGGGGCCGGAAGGCCGAACGGTGCGAGTGGCGGCGGCTTCGTAGAAGAAAAGAAGGTGCCCCTTCGCGTTCCCAGTCCACCACGGCCGCCACCACCGATTACGAGGCGGCCTGAGACGGACTATCTTGTTGGTGAGCATCGCCATTACGCTTGATCTATTGTGATCGTCTGAGACTGACGGCGATTTTGCGATGGGTCTAGATGTCGAAGGTGACGAAACGGGTTCGTCGACGGACACTGACACCGATTGATATGCCCCATGCTTTATGAGAATCCGCTTTATTGACTGACTGCTACCTTGCTACTACACTGTAGTGTTGCTTGCATTGAATTCGTATGATGATTGTATGTAGACTATCTGAGTTCAACGGTTGGTTCCCCTGTTGCAGGTAGCCGTCTCTATTGAATGTACTATGCTTTTTTCCATACATCCGGATTGAGGTACACCCACTCAGAATCTACATCTTTCATCTGATAACTGAAATTCGTCTCGAGCGCATCCCCCAATCCTATCGCTAAATTGCAGTTTGTACATTACGCACAGGGAGATTAAGGTGACTGTCAGAGAGCTTCAAGCGAGTGAACTGTGCGATCGCTTTGCACTACACAGCTCTACTACTAGTAGCTGCTCTGCACAGTCCTAGGTCGTATGTAGAGCTGTCGGGAGCCTGAGGGATGATCGATAGTAGAGGTTGTTTTTATTTTTAGGGATGTAATCGGAGACAACCCCGGAAACACCTGAAAACTCGCTTACTGTAAACTGCGATATCCTCATACACATACAGCAACAGTTAACTTGTTCCGCTGCACCAAGACCCACGTGGCCTCGAACTCAATGCAGGGTAAAGATTCACGCTGAGATATCCGTGCTTTCCTAAACAAATGACTCAGGTGTACCGCTCTTTGTTGCGCTCGTACTGGGTAGTGCTTCTCTCGGGTACTTCTTGGGACGTGGTGCTGTGCCGTCTGTAACACATACAACGGCAGACCAAAAGCAGGTGAAAGGACCTGCATCCGAAAATCTCAAGGTAAACAAAGACCGGGACAATAGCGACGAGTCGGACGCGGAGGATGACGGTGATCTCGGTCGGATACAACCTGAACCGGCCGAAGAGTGCAAGCTGGTATGTGCCTCACTCTGAAATGCCCGTCTGTGCTACAGTAGTAGTCGGAGTCGAAGTCTATCACCGGTGATACGTGGGCACTTTAGGTCCTCGTGGCGCGAAGCGACCTCAGCATGACGACCGGAAAAATCGCAGCACAGTGAGTGTATAGTTCTTGACACGCAGAACGGTAGTTTTCATGACGAAAGATGCGCGTGGGTCCCATTGTTCTATGTATTCTTTTCCGTGACTCACGTCGTTGGGTGGTTCAGACATGCCACGCTGGCATGCTACAAGGCGCTCTCGCGGACAAACCCCGCGGTGAGTGCTTCTGATCGTGTGGTCATTCGTATCACACGATAACCGCGGCACAGCTTTTGAGACATTGGGAACGAATGGGGTGAGTTTTAACTACCAGAGGGCCTGCCTTGGTATATGCAGCTCACAGGTCCTAGGCAAACAAAAGTTGCACTACGTTGCGACAGTGAAGATGAGATGCTGCTGCTACAAGCCCAGGCGCAGAGCCTGAACATATGCGCGCGATCCATTCAAGACGCGTAAGGATTGCCTTTACCCCCGCGGAAGTTTGCACGCTGACGTGTGAGAATATATCAAGGGGGCGCACTCAAATCGCGGCTGGTTCGAGAACGGTGCTGGGAATAGGGCCAGGTGAGTCAAGCGCAACATGAAGGGCTGCTTCGTTCTGAGACGAGGGAATTTGAAGCACCCGCTCGCTTGGTTAATCAGGTTGCTGGGAAGCTCAGGCTATTGTGATGGATTGCTGTGGTCCAAAATAATAATCCATGATCAATTCACAAATACAATCAATCCAAGTATGGGTGGGCTACATGTGGGGGGCAAAAGTCGACACGAATACGTAGGAGTGATCCATCAAGGTGAGGCCTATGCTATGAGGGTATCTCGGTGGCAGTAGCACTGGAAGCCGCAGCTGCAGCAGACTCTTGAGCTTGCACAGAGGACGTGAAGAGCGCGATGAAGATAGCCAGGAGTGTTAGCACAGTAAAGAACAGGGCCGAGAGGATGACGGCTGTGAAGAATAGCTTGACAGTTGGAATGGCACGGTGAAGAAAGAATAGTATACCTCGGCGGGAAACCTGATAGCGCTTGGTGGAAGTGGGGACCAAGCTATCCTGACGTGGCGGCTGAGGGAGATCATTATTATTACGGACCAAGGGTATCAAGGAGATGCTAGGTCGCCTATAAGACTGCATTATTGTGGTCGTGATCAACTGGTCGTGATCAACTGAGTTAGAGAACAGAACATGTGCGCGGCTGGACGTTCTCACGCTCACGCTCAAGCTAGGCGGGTTTACGACGACTTGCCCGCAGTTTTCTGTTTTGGTTTCTGTCCCCTTCCTCAACCCAGGCCGGTCCTTCTCACACTCATTCGTAATACCACCGCGACCATGTCATTCCCTCAAACCCAACACATGCAAACTCATTTTGCACCAGACGTCTACAAAGCTTCACATGACAACCTCGTCGACCCCAATGCTACTCCATTTGCGCCAAACACTCAACACAAGTCGTATGTTCTTGACACATCCGTACGCCCATTTCTCCCCTCTTGTGGCTGCACCAACGTTCTAATTGCTCGCAGACCGAGCAAAAGAGCGACTTCTATGACGACGACGATTGTGACTTGACCCCACGGACAGCATATCCTCCTACTCCTCAGTTACCGCCAACAGACGAGCGCAAATGGTGGCAAAAGGTCTGTGTCTCCCTTCACACACACCTTGACGTGTCGTACGCGTCTCACCTTGCACCCTAGGTTTTACCGGACTCCCTTGCATGCCGCCTCTATGTTATCACAGTACTAGTGGAGACAACCATTGACTTGGTTATTGAAGGGGATCTTCTATTAAGATTCCATGAGGCAGACCAGTCACAGTCTCAAGATTCATCGTCAACAAATGGCCTCCAAGTGACGTCAGCGAAGATGCCTGCTTTCCTGTCTATCTTCGCATTGGCTCAGTACGCCCATCGTTTTACCGTTTTATTTTATTTTGTCCGTTAATATGATGTCCCTAGCATCTTCCAGTTGGCTATGGCATTGGACGCCGTGTACGCTCGAAACACCCTGCAGTTTTTCGCCCTCACGTGAGTGCCTAGCAACGTGTTTACGATCCTTCTCAATCATTTTTAGGGTCTTCAATGCTCTGTTCCTTGTCTATGCCATCATACAGTCCTCCGAAGTACGCTCTGTGTCGGCCGTCTCCTCACAGACTGGTTTCTCGCACATCCCCATAACCGTTCTCACGTCGGCCCTACCAATAGTCATCGCTATCGCAGAGCTTGCTTACATCGCGCTTGCCTGGACAATCTATCATGAGTTTGGTTGGAAGGTGTACAAGTTCTTGGGGGCTGATCGGCAGATCAAGAAGATGTTCGCAGTCTACCAGATATTCCAATGCCTCGTCAAGTTTGATGTCTTTTTCTGGGCGGGCTTCCTTGTGCAGTTTGCCTGGCTAGTGTTGGACAACCATTCCGCGGAGTTCTACATCACCTGCGCCGCGCTGCCACTGTCAATTGTATTACTGGTAGAGGGCCATCTGGGAGCTCGTTATGAAAATAAGTGGATGATGGCCTCATTCCTTTCTGGCTGCGTTGGCGCTATGGTATACTTTTGTTACAAGGTATGGTTGCAGTGCTATGGTTTGATATCTTCTCACGTCAACCTCATCGTCTAGTTCATCAAAGTCATTACCAAGAAAGACACACCGGATTTTATTCATATCTGGAAGTCACTTTCCACTTTCGGTTAGTAATCCGTCCTGTCCTGATTGTTGCACCCTTGACGTCGCTGCAGCTATTGTCGCCATCCTCCTCCTTATTATGACTTTTGTCTATGCATGGATGGTTCTGCGGAACTTCGGACGAGGTCTGAAGGATCAGAGTACGTCGACTCGAACCTTTTTGGTGGTTCTCTTGAACCTGAACCTGACCCTGTTCTCCAGTCTCTCGGAAACAGGCGGCTACTGGCGCAAAGCACAACGCGTACCCGTCGTTGTCTGTGCGACCCAACCGGATGAGCATCGACTAAGCCCTCGTCCCTCCCGCCGACTTGAATTTCTGCTGTGTGAATATATTGGCAGTGCGTCGACACTGCGTACGATCTACCGATGGATCCGTTATACCAGTCATCGTTATTCCGTCACTTCGCCAGAGATCAACATCATACATTACAATGCGCGCTTGTGTTGTTGCTGGGCTTCCCCCAAGCGTTCTACATTCTTTCATCCTTTCCTTAACCCCAGTCCCCTCTTTTCTTATTCATCGATATGAAGCATTCGATTTCTTGGTCTACGTAGTCACCTTGGCCTTCCTCCAGGCAGGCATCAAGGTTGTGTTGGAGAGTGGGGGCGCGTTTATATGTATTTCTTAGTTGAATTTAACCAGCTCGTACAACCAGAAAAATAGTATTACAGTAGTGTGGGATTCAAGTTCCATAATCGTAAAGCTCGGCTTTGCCACGTGAGGCCAAAGCATCGACACGTCGCCCAGTTCACAGCTTACTTTTATGCGCATGAAAGCCCTCCAACTATGACCCAAAGGTAAGCTCGTGTATCAACTAACGCACACGCCGAACAGAAGTCGACCATTTCCACAGGCACCGCGTATCTCGCGCTCCCCTCGGGCTTGACACTGACTCTTCGTTTGTACCTACACCACCCCACTCGGGACGTTCGTCCCCGTACCCGGGACGCTCCAATGCCTCGTCCGACACCGCGGCCTTTGTGGGCGCGCGCTTTGCGGATGACCTCGAAAACCAAAATGACGAGGCCATCGAGGGACTGAGCGCCAAAGTGCAAATGCTCAAAGAGGTGCGTGAATGAATCCTACGCCATTCATGCAGTCACTGTAACTGCTGCTCCGCTGCTTCGCCCCGCAAACCTTTTT
>Ga0137394_10000176_pt1 | contig 44780 bp, 65 predicted proteins | sample czobulk116metaG_FD_108278 | JGI IMG/M metagenome (GOLD analysis project Ga0137394, IMG submission 108278) | Vadose zone soil microbial communities from Angelo Coast Range Reserve, California, USA - czobulk1.16 metaG | ecosystem: Environmental > Terrestrial > Soil > Vadose zone | place: USA... | reverse complement strand
CTGCATCTCGTTCACGGTACGCGTCGCGCCAATCGGGAGCGCGGACGACGGCGCCATCGATTCTGGCGAGACAATAAATATGTAAATAAACAAAACATCGTGAGCTGACGCTCTTTCTCGAGAGAGGAGGCGGAGAAGGAAGTATTACTTTCGCCGATGCGCAGGAAGGAGAGCTCGCCGAATGGGACGACGGAGCTGCTGGGCGCGAGGTGTCCGTCGAAATCCGCGTCGCCGATAGCTGAGGCCGATAACCCGCGTGGAGGCGCGATCGCCTGGCCGTAAAAATACGTGTGCAGTTGTTGGGCATGAACGCGTTGTCGATATTGCACGTCGAGCTCGACGACCTGAAGAACCCGACATATGTTGGATGGAGAACCAGAAATTGTAAGGCCCGAGAGTAACATACGCCACCCGATTTCGGGATCTTCACAACCGTCATTCGATTGCCGTACGTGCGTTGCATCTCGACGTTCAGTTTCTCGTGTCCTACGACGAGGATGACGTTGACTGAGGATCACGATAAACGGCTATCACAACATGTTTCCTGCATTAGTGACTTACTGCGAAAAGCGTCCACACACGCTCTGATCAGCGTCTGTCGATGGTCCGGCGTTGTTGAGGGAGACGAGGCAAAGCTCGACGGAGTATCGACGATTATACCCGAGACGCGACCTACGCAAGGGGGCTCAAGATGTCATTCCAGCAGCGGGCTAAAATGACTAACGTTCCGCGTCATCGTCGAGCCGTTCCATGACGTTCTCGCCCAAATTACGGATGAGGCGGTCTATCAGGAGCGGATTCCGCTTGATCTCGGGGTGGCCATACCAGTACACCAACGGGAGAAGCGCGTTCGAGGATAAGATAGTCGGCGCCGATGTCGCGGCGGAGCCCAAAGGGCTCGCAGGCGAAGCGGTGCCAAACGGTGCGGTTACGGGCACGGCAGAGATGGTCCCTGGGACGGTCCATCCTCCCTACTTACCACCGGCGTAAGCAACACAGGAGCCAAAGGTGCATACACCCACCTCGCTAGGGTCCGTGTTCACGTACATGGGGGTCCAACCCTGCCCAGTGCGAACGGCGTAATTGGCGAGAATTTTGCACACAGTCGTCTTGCCGGAGTTTTCTGGGCCGAGGACGAGGACTCGCGGAGGATCCGGATCTACTTCGTGGTCTGGGCCAGCGGGCAGAGGAGACCCCCGCTGGGAACTCAGGGCGCGCACGCGCATTTTTTCGAGGGCGAGGTGGACGTTCGCGTATGCGTTCATGGGTGTCTCGTCGGAGACGTACTCCGTCGACGGAGTTCCTGTGACGTACTCGGAGAGAAGAAGATCGATACGACTTTTTTTCATGGTGATAATGAGAGGAAGGGACTCATCTCGATCGTGCAACCTTGCCAGGTGAAGATGGCAGCCTTACATTCGTGGCCGAAGATATAGTATTTACCATCAGCGAGCTCTGCGCCAAAAACTTCGGCATGCCCTTTCACAACCTGAAGGTCGCATTTTAAGCATCGTTGTCACATGTTCGTACTGGACGACATGGACCGTGAACGTACCTTGATGGCTAGAGAGCTTCCGGGATCGAGCTCAAATCTGTACTCGGCCTCTGGGTCAAGTACCCATTCCTTGGTATTGGAAGTTCTTGAATCGCTGATGGACATAGAGTCTGATAGAGACCAAAATCACTCAGATAGAAAGCAGACGTGTCGTGCTGAAATTTCGTTGTTTTTCCTTACTGACTAGGAGACGCGCTGGATGAGGTGCATCGACTCAGACGCGCATGACACACGACGTGCAACACGCGTACACCAGACACGGCCCGTCTTCCACGATTGCGACGTGTAGTAGCATTAGCGTCATTAATTAATCTAGTATGGACCCGCTGTCGAGAGCTTCAGCGTGAGTAGCATTTAGTAGATCATAATTAATCTGAAGGGGTCATCGGAAGTTTCGCTGGTCTTTATCTCTGTCCATTCAAGTAAATGACGAAGCAACCTCATGCCAGTGGTTGTTCCAACGCTAACATTTAAGCAGGTAAACAAGTGGCGCTACAATTCCAACATCAGAATCCTGATGGAAAGGCATAAATAATGGTCACAGGAAGGCTGCCATTTTCACTGGCTTGCGCACAGCCGCGGAGTTACCCCCCTGGAATTTGAATGATACACGGTATGTGGGCGTCGCTTGCTTCCGCGAGGACGCAGGTTTGTTATTGTCTGCTTTGGGTGTGACAATCGGCTGTCCAAAGAAGTCCAAAGCGGGCTGTGTAGATTTTTACGTCCAGGTCGGTGCAGGGTCAAAAGAGGAGAATGGGAAGGGAGCTGACCTTTTCCATGGCGTCGAAGTCGGCACCTGTCATCTTATTTCGTTTCCGCGGTGGCTCGTCCGCATCTTCTCGCGAAGGGTCGTTCTCACCCGCGTCTTTGGCTTCCTTTCTTGCGCCACCAAAGAAGGTAGAAAGCTTTTTTGTGTTCGTTCGCTCGATGGACTCCGCATGACGGACGGCGAGTTGAGCGTCAATCTGCGAGAGAAAGCAGTGAGCGAGATATACCGCATCCGCACTGCCACCAGCTCCCAGGCAGTGTCAACGTGAACTTACCTCCGTAGCAACAAGGTGCCGCACAGCATAACGGGGCGGGGGAATATCTGCTGCGCGCTTACCGTCGTATGTCACAAACGAATCCACCGGCCTGTGGACGAGGGCATCAGAACCAGTATATCTGTCCGAGAAGAGCTCAAAACCCACGGATCAAGTCTGTACACGAGTTGTCCATCCTCGGCCCTCTCCTGCACAAAACGCAGCTCGAGAGAGACCATGATGTTCACAAGACGGGAGAGCATGGCTTTCTCTTCCGGTCGGATCACTTGGCTATTGACCTGTGTTGTGCGTGGTGTTATCCTTGTCAGTCCGCAAGGTGGATCAAGTCACGCACAGGACGAATGGGTGGAGAAATGATGCGGTTGAGAAGCGGGGCGAATTCGAGGGTCAGTACGGGCTCGCTCACAAGGTCACGGAAGTGCCCAGTGAAGCGCGCCTTGCCTGTGCGCACTGCCTGTGCCAGAGATTTGTATATCTCCTCGTTTGCGCGCGTTTTTACATGCCACTACCATATACGTTAGCCCTGGCCACTGCAGGCATCGAACAACGTAAGCCCACCTCCCAGTCGACCTTCGGTCGTTCCACGCGTGGCCCGCCCCGCTCTTGGAAGAGTGGGAAGAACGGCACGAGGGCATACGAGAGGTACTGCAGCACTCCGTACTCCCTTTCGCTGCGCATGGTTCCCGAGAGGACATCGTACGCGACCAGCCACTCGTTCGCTTTCTTGTACCTCGCGAACGTGGCGTCATGCTGGCGGAGATTCGCATAGTGTTCGAAACAACCCAGAGCGACGCGGTCCAGCATGCCAGTTGCTTCGAGCGCATGACTGAGACGTTCCACGTACTTATTCTCCTCAGCTTCGCCCAGACCGCGCTCCTTGACGCGCTTCTTACTCATGGGACAGAACAAGTCAGTCAGGACGCTGAGATAGTTCGTTTCTGCTTCTTTCATGCCCGCAGTGGTGCTGCGAACTAGCTGCTCTGTTACATCTTCCTTTCGTGCCCTGATGAACTGGAGATATGGCAGTCAGGTTAAGCGAGCTATGGCGAGCTATTGACTAAAGACTACCTGGAGAGTATTAAGGCAGCCGCGCAAGTCGCCTAGGGTTATCCCAACCAGCGTGCTCAACGCTCTCGAGTCGGTTCTGAGGCCTTCTGTGTCACAAATATCTCGCAGTCGTTTGACTACATGTGTGTCGGCGGGCCGCGTGAAGCGAATTATGCGTGCCAACGGTCGCAGTTTGGCCAACGATGACGCATATAGGTCGTTGCAAATGCAGATAATTGGGCGTCGAAGGGCTTGGTTGCCTTTATCACCCTTCTTATTCTTGGATTTATTCGGTTTCTCATAGGTGAGTTGGATGAGTTTGTTAATGAATCCGTAAGCCTAGTGATGCCTTAATCCACCTCTCAGACATGAGGACGTTGGTGCTTACATTGTCTCCAGTGGCCCCGTCAATCTCGTCGATGACAATCAGGACGGGCTTTGAGCTTCCGACTGCATATCCCGATTCCAGCGCCGGACGTATGCGCTCCTCCACGACTTGGCCTGACCGCGCATCACTGAGGAGTGTCCTCAGGGTGGAGTTCTACTCAGGAGAGGAAGGAACACACCTGGCGTTGATCTCGAATATGTTGTACCCCGCCTGCGAAGCAACGATGTGGGCGAGTGTCGTCTTGCCCAGTCCGGGAGGTCCAGACAACAGCAATATCTATCATCGTCAGCTCAAGGAGATTCAGATACCTGCCTCTCAAAGAAAGCGCACCTTTTCCTGGGGTCTGCACAATTCGTCTTCTTGATTCATGAATCTTTCCCCGTCTCTTACACGTTTTTTCCCTTTTCCCTTACCAAATACGCAATGATCCCACTGCTTCACCCATGCGAGCACCTCGCGATGTACGCGCTCATCTCCGAGGAGGTCAGTGAAACGTTTGGGACGATAGCGATCGACCCAAAGGGTCTCCTCTGTCCTTGAAGAGGAAGGATCTGAGGGCATGAATGGGTCAATGTCCCGATGCATGAGCCGTTGGGCAGTGGTAGCAGAAAGTTCATCCATAAGGCGATGTATAGGAACGTCGAGAAGTTTTCCCATGGCCTTCTCTGGCGCGACTGGCTTCTGCTATAAACGAGTGTCAGTTGAAGTTTGCTATGTACGTTGCGTTCCGGAACGCGCACCGAAACTCCAATCGTGCGCGACTTCCTCTTTAGATAGACAGTCTTTCCGTCAAACGTACTTGAACGCAGTGATGGACGAGGTAATGTTATCGGGGTAGTTGACGTCGTAGCTGCCATCTCTGAAAGTGGCCGGGGATAGCGTTTGAGGAGGTCGGAAATATCGGGTAAGTCATCATCTAGAGACTCTGTAAGTTAGCGGCTGCACGTGGAAAGTGGTCAAGTCTCTTGCCTTGAGAGTGCGGGGGAAGGTCGCTCGATAGCGTGGTCGCGTCGCCTGCTCCTCCAAAGTCAGGCAGAGTGAATTGGGCAAGATTACATTTTGTATGCACCTGATTCCACCCTTAGTGTATCCAACAACCCATTCTGTCTGAAGGGCGATGAAGGAGCGACCGAAGTGATGTGCGTCGGCGTGTCCTGACTGGATGAAGTCTCATCGGACAAATGGCATCCTAGGAGGCCGTTTGGAACAAAGTCTTCTACTTCAGGGAGCCTACTATCAGCACTCATGGACTCTTCGATTCGTAAAAGACCAGTTGGTCGGAAGGTTTCGACCTGGACGTCGGCCATGTGTGTAGTCGCGGCTGTAACGAGACGCGCCGAATCTCATGCTTCACAATCATCACGTGGTCGCGCCACCTTCATTCTTCTACAGTATTGTGTCTCAAGTACACTTTTGATGTATCTCTACGCGTTAACATAAAGTTTAATGGTAATAAACCACATCAGGCGGTCGTACTCCACGCTCTGCTCGGGCCTGCGAGTCTTGCTATTAACGACCTGGAGGTTGGATCTGACTGTCTGCATGGGCCTAGGTGTCGGTCAAAGTCATGCGGCGAAACACCAAACATGTTTCTTCGTAAAATTTCCATGACCAAACATGAGACTATCAGGTTTTGTTAGCGGAATGCCCGTATTGCGAGAAGCGTGACGGGTACCTATCATCTCAACCAACTGCTCCGAGTGCAGGTCACGGACTTCGTGGAAGTGTGATCCCGTGCCGGGGATACGAGAAGGATAGAAGCGGTGACCGACTTGAACACTGTCGGAATGAAAGGCAGATCTGAGCCTATCAGAGGCGCTGCAGCGGAGCTTATTGAGGACAAGTCAGAGGGGTTCGAGGATCGAGTGTAGGGCATTAGCACCTCAAGCGAGTGTGGTGTGGCTACCCACACGGCACCGAACCGCGTCGGTACTCTTAATGCTGGTGATCTACTTGAACTAAACGCGATGAGAACAGGGTGATGACACCAGACGAAGGGGTGAGTGACTTACATGACAGCAACATTGTCGCAGCCATTAAAAAGGGTCGTAACGCTATCTAACGTTTCACCGTAGATGCGAATTGATGATGGAACGCGTCCAGCCCAAAAGATTTCAGCGACTTGTCGCTGATGCACGTCTATCATGACGGTCCTGCGACGCTTGACATAGGTGTCTTGGGTACCCGCGCGGGGATGATAGACGCGCTCTGTCGTGTAGAACGACTCTGTGTGAACGGTGAAGAGGCAAACGCCTGAATCGACATCGGCGATAGACGAGTTGAGCAGATCGAGGGAAGAGTATTTGAGAAGCATTGCTGGGGTGCAGAGGAAGGCATGGCAGGAGGGAAATATAAAGACGGTACAGTAGTGTGGTTTGCGGTGGGAGTGTCTGTGTCTGCACCAAGCGCACGCGGTCACGTACCGACCACGTGATTTGTGGTCACATTATTTGTGCGTATTTTGGGAGGGTTGTAGTGGCGCGCAAAACTTGTCAATACAATGCAAGGAAACCGAGCTTGAGAGCGTTCAACTCTCATCTGCTCATAAACGAACAAGCCAGCTCATTCCCCACTTCGACGAGATAATACCCAACCTGGCAGTTTAATCCTGGCTTTCGTCACTCATTAATAAAGTCGCCCCTTTCCGCTGCCATTGGAATTGTTGGCATGGCTCAGCGTCGCGGTTCACACCCAAAACTGCAATCAAACGCGACAGCTAACACCTCGGCCCACTCCCACAATTATTCAAAGTCTCGTCACCACACCTCCCCGCACAGAGGCGTGCTCTCGCTCTTTCGCTCGTTACGGAACGTCAATCACCCATCCAGCGCGGACACATCCCCTTCATCCTCGGAATCACGTCCCATCCTCGCACCCCTTCAATTCAACCTTCGCCGTCTCCCGTCGCGTCTCGCTATTGCGGAAGAGGTCATTATGCGTGTTTCTAGCGGTTCGGATCATGTGAAGGTCGGTGCAAAGCGCAAACGTGTTGTCAGCGGGAACGAGAACACGCACAATGTGGCGCGCGGATCTCGAACCGGTATCAATGGATTCAAACGACGGAAACCATTACTTCAACACGAAGAATCGAGTGACGAGGGGGGTAGAACAGCGATGGAGGTCGATACCCATGTGAGGTGCCATGATTCAGATGGCTCCAGCGACGGGAATGCCAGTGATTGGGACTCATGTATGTCGTCTCTTTTTCTTTAGAATACTCTTTTGACGTCTCTGTAGCTGTAGACTATCTAGTCAATCAAGCGCCCGGCCGCGAACTCTTACGTCTCAGGAAATGTCGTCTTCAAGATTTACACCGCTCTGCAGGCTTGTCGGATGACCCTGAGACACTCACAAAGCAGGATATTGTCGATGCCATTATTTCCGCGCGCGATGATCTCGCGGAACTACCTCCATCCTCACCTTATGATGGCGCTAATTCGAGCGAGTGTTCATCAGATGACGGCAACATCGCAGGAGGGGAAGAGACGGATGCTGGCAGCCGGCAGGGCTCACATCCCTTGGGTTTGCGGCGGCATGTGACTGTGCATGACGTTGGCCGCACCCCAAATCTTGCACCCCCTCTACAAGGCCGTAGTTTCTCCCTCGGCCATACACGCACCTCGCCCACCGTCAATTGCCAGATCGAGAAGAGGTTGGTCAATGGACTCATCACGTGATTTAACTGACCACATGACATGATTCAGGCGTAGAGCAGCCTCGCTTCGCTCCTCACCAACGACTTCGACCGCATCGGGATCTCTTCCATCTCCTCCCGCCACGCGTTTACGGTCCCGTAAGACGTCTGGAGATGATGCGCCCGTGGCGTCAAGTTCGCGCCCCACCAGATCCAGAGGGAAGACAAAGCAGGTCGAATTCAGCGAGCAAGTCCAGGTTGCTAATGTCGAGAGTCTCAGCGATCTTACTTTGTCGGACGATGAACCCTACAGACTTCCGAAAAATCCCTCTCCCCGGCGATTACGCAGTCAGGGCGGGAGGACGGCGCGGACACCTCCAAAACTTGACGTCAAGAAAAAGACCACAAATCCCTGTGAGGATGACGATGAGATCGATGATGAGATTGACGAGATTACCTCGTCACGAGATGCAACGCCCCCTCCAGTGCTCACCGATCGCACGCCGGTCAAGCATCGGTTGAGGCCACGGCTGGTCCAGACGCACACCCCACCTGATGAAAGCGATGACGGCGATGACGAAGAAGAGGAAGAAGAGGAAGAGCTCGAGGGTGCGACAGAAGATGCCGCGTCTGTGGACATAGCCGAAGAAGATGATAGCAACGAAGAGGAGGATGACGTGACTCTCGTAGAGCCTCGTAAGCTTCGCAATGGGAAGATTGTCGGCGAAGAGGAGGGTTTAGAAGTAATTGACGAGCAAGAGGGCAGCGAGGAATCTACCCCGGAAGACATCGTCATTGAGGAGGATATTGATCTCGAAGCTGAGGATGACGAATCATCTGAGGAGAGTTCACATGACGAATTTACAGATGAAGCAATGGATGATGGTGAGCAGCTCACTCCTTTTCCGGAACCTCTCTGATCCCAAATTTAAGTCGATCTCACCATCGCGACGGCAAAGAGCCTAGTGCGCCTCCGCCGGGATGATCTCGTGCGATTGTGCGAGAGTCGTGACCTAGACATCGAGGGTACAAAACCGCAGCTCGCAGAGGCACTCCTCCTGTGGCGAGACCACCAATCCGAGGCGTCTTCTCCCTCATCAGTAGGCACTGTGCGCCCGCCTTCTACTGTACGTCATCGCCGGCGAGGGAGCAGCAAAAGCAAGAGTATCACTCCACCTGTACTCCTCCGCACGCATGTGCATCTAGATGAGCCCCGCACACCCCCTCTGTCGACCACGCAAAGGGAGAGGGATGAAGAGCTCGAACTTGACTTGGAAAGCCTGGGCTTAGAGGATCGCGAGATCCCCCCTGATAGGCTTACGAAGCTCGAAAAAATTGGGAGTGGCGGCTTTAAGGATGTGTTCATCGGTAAATTTAAAGGTCGTAAGGTTGCAATCGCTGAGTTCCGTGGGCACCTTACTTCTAGTGGGTAGTTTATAAACTCTCCTACCGTCTAGTGCTGACCCCTCGTTCGTAGTGGACATCAAGGAATTGAAACTTTTAGGGGGCTTCAACCATCCCAACATCGTCCGTTTCGTGCGTGTCCATTACTGCCATGCACATGCCAGGGTGACTAACATGTGCACGTTCGGCAGCTTGGCGTCAGTATCCCAGAAGATACACGTGTCACCCCTGTGATGATCGTCAGTGAGCTCTGCTCGAACGGTGACCTGTTTGACTATGTTCGGAATGTACCCCCACCATCCCTTTACCGTGTCGTACGTCCCATCGCTCTTGCACCTAACCCAATGCTTAAGTATATCCACAGCTGTCTATCATGCTGGACGTTGCTCGTGGTGTCGAGTACTTGCATCTGCGCAAGCCATCGGTCATTCATCGTGATTGCAAATCCTCGAACATCCTCATCACTTCAAAAGGGGTGGCCAAGATCGCAGATTTCGGACTGGCCAAGGTGAAACAGAGCACGCGCTCCATGGTCCGTAGCCTTGTCGGTACTGTTAACTGGCAAGCGCCGGAGTTGTGGCACGCACACCCCAAATATAATCACAAGGTTGATGTATTTGCGTGCGGCGCGGTGTATTGGGAGATGCTGCAGTGGCATCTACCTAACAAGAAGTACCCATGGGAGGTGAGTGCTGGCTTTATCAATGTAGGTAAATAGCTAATGCGTTTCCAGGGTATGAATGAGCACGCTATCTACGAGGCCGTTGGATCAAAACATCAACGGTTCGTCGAAATATCCTCCTACAACAGCCCTATTTATTCATATCCATCTACCTCAGGCCGTCCGTATCAGGGCTGCGTAAGCAGTGGTGTCCGGAAATCGTAGACCTCCTAGAACGCATGTGGGCACAGGAACATCATGACCGGCCCACCATGACCGAAGTTGTGACCGAGCTCGAGGAGCTCGCCCGTAAGTACAAGTAAAAGGTAGTCTTTACCACGCACCCCTCCTCTACTTTATGCTCAATCATGCGCTGCGGGTGCTCATGTTGCTTTCTGTTGGCTTGGCCCAATGTTTCGATTTCAAACTTGCCACTTTGTATATTCCCGTCCTTGCGCTAGCAGCGTTTGGACTTTTTATTATTCAATCGCATATCACACATCATTGCTTCTGCACCCTACATTTGTATATTAGTTGTCAAATCCCAATATCTTTTGTACGAGCTCAGATGGTTGTTTTGGACCAGAGAGCATTTGCGAAACGCTGTCGCGCGAACATCTGTCTGAGCCTAGAAGTCCGTCGACCTTCGTTGATGGCACGCGGCGTAAAAACCATATTTCAAGTTAATTCAGCGTTAACGCGTATGGCTGGCTACCTACGGCTACAGGTTCTTTTTCATCTTCTAATCTTCCATGCGGAGCGACTTGTGCATTTACACTTTGTAAACACTCTCAACTCTGTACATCTTGGTGGCATTTTCGATATCCGGTGCATCGGATCCGACCACCATGTCGACCTTGTACATCTTCGTATCGGCCGACGTGACGCCATACCTGTCACCAGCTGCACCTGGTGCGGCAGCCGCCTTGCTGCCCTTCTTTTCGTTGACCTTTCCCGCGGCGGCGGCACTAGCACCGGCCTTGCTGGCGAGGCCCGCCGCGCGTCCGTCCGGGATGCGGATGAACTCCCACGTCTGTGGCCGCTCGCCCGCGCCGCCACCGACGACGCCATCAAAGGCATAATACCCGCGGCGCTCGAACTGGACGATATCGCCGCGCTTGAGCTCGCGCACGTTCGCGTCCGCGAGCGCGTCCTCGCGGAACTCGGTCACGGGCGTGACAAAGTCCTTCAGGTCGTCCTCCTCCTCGAGCTTCTTCTTCGTGATCAGGTAGTCGTGGTCGATCAGCGTCGCGTCCACGAGCGGGTGTGCGCTCGTCGGCTGCGCTAGCCACGTGATCTTTTTCGTCGTCGTTTTGAAGTCGCCTTCGAGGTGGAGCTCCATGACGAGAGCCGTGATCGTGCCGGAACTGTCGGCCTCCTTGGAGCGCACGATGGCGTTGCCCCAGTCCATAAGAGTGATCTGATTTCGTCGTTCATGAGTGCGTGCCCTGTATTTGGAGAAGGACGATCATACTTCTTCGTTGTTCCCGAATGACATGGCATCTTCCTGATCAATCAAAATGCTCGAAGTGTACACGGTCCTCTTCTCGCCCACGTCAGGGTTCTTTTTGTGCTTTTGCAACGTCTTAACAACCGGCTCGGGAGGACCGCCTTGGATGGTCACTGGAACGCTAGGGTTCGTGTCTCAGGACGGTAAACCGTATCAGTGACACCTCTGTACTTACGCCTTTGACTTCAGAACGGACCAAAACCGCGGCGCAATTGGGTCGATGATCTTCTTGTTCAATGCCCAGATGGAATCCCACTCAAGAGATACGATAGCCTGACTGGGGCCTTGCGACAGCATGAACTGTGTCAGTGCCTCAACTGTCATCCCGCGACGTCGGATACCCCGAACCGTCGGGAAGCGTGGATCGTCCCAGCCACTGACGAGGCCTTCGTCGACGAACCAGCGCAGCTTGCGTTTTGAAAGGAGCGTATAAACAAAGTTTAGCCGGCTGAAATCCCATATGTTAACAGGGCGAATGCCAAGGGCCTCAATCATCCAATGATATTGAGGGTTACGATCGCGGTACTCGATCGTACGGAGGGCATGGGTGACACCTTCGAGCGAATCTACGACTGGGCAGGCAAAGTCGTAGGTAGGATAAACCTTCCATTTTGACCTAAAAGGCGATTGAAGTTGAGAGGAACACAACAAATCTGTGATGACGCGTACCCTGTACGGTGATGTGGATCACGGTTGCATCGGTAGATAACGGGGTCACGCATGGCCTTGTTAGGATTATCTACGCTCATTTTTGCACGGAGACACCATCGGACACCCTCTTTGGTTCCCTTGGTCATCTCCTCAAAGCGCGATAGATTCTCTTCGACCGTCGCGTCCCGGCGCCTCGATGCGATGCCCTTGCCACGTTCCTCCCGCATCTGTAACTTCGTCAACCCACACGCTAATTAAGTTAGCCGATGGGGACCTACCTGTGCTTGTTCGGTGTCATCGGCATATGCCTTTCCAGTTTTGATTACCTTGATCGCTAGCTCGTAGATCTGGTCGAAGTAATCGGACGTATGGGAGATCTTATCCGCCTTGATGTCTAAGAGATGAAGATCTTCAAGAATTGTCTCCTCAAACTCGGCCTTGGAGCAAAGAAGCTAAGCACAACTCGTGAACTGCCCAGAACCATCTTATCACTGACCCGTTCCTTGGAAGGATTCGTGTCGTCGAACCGAACAATCATTTTGCCATTGTACATCTTGGCAAAGTATTTATTGAGAATCGCGGCTTTTGTGTGGCCTATGTGAAGGTAGCCACTGGGCTCGGGAGGGAAACGGGTGACAAGCTCGCCGTCTTTGGCATTTTGGAGGCCCAATGTAAAGGAGGATCCCGTCTTTTGATTTAGCCGGGCTTTTGAAGCTTTCGCCTCAGCAAGATTCGCCAACGCTGCTTGCGTCGACTCGAGAGATTCAAGATGGTTGTGCCACCGCAGGAGGTGTTGGTGCTGATTGTTCTTGAGGAGGCCGACAAGCCTTAGGTTTCCTATCCTCGAGTTGATTAAATACTCTTGTTCATCATCCAAGATACGCGCCTTTGAGGACACCCCACACGATCCAATCAGCGGCAGTAATATTATGACCGACAAGGAAGGTGCGATAGGCCAGGTAATCATCCAGCGAATCGAGAGATGAGATTATCTGTGGAACTGCTGTGGTCGTAGCAAGAGATTTGGCCAGAGTGAAGTACGCTGGGGTCTAACCCAAGGAAGTCAGACATGGATCTCACAAAAGTCAACGATGAGCACCTTGACGCTGTCTTCCGCAAGACCTCCGGCCTTGGCGAGGGCCTTGACGGCGTCTTCCTCAGACGTGATTTGAGTGCCTTCAACTGTTAGGGTCAATCCAGGGGCAGATTCGTCATAGTTGACCTCGGCCTTTTGGGTATACGATGCTATCGCAACCGCAGCATATGGGAACGGAGACTCCTTGAACGAAAGAGCGAGGGTCCCAATGGCCATTGATATTGCTTTTGAAGATGAGATCCCAACCACAGTCTAGGGCTACTGTATGTATTTTCCCGGATCTTCTCGAGTCATCTCGGTTTTCTGTTTCCTGTACCCAAACTACCAGCAACCATTCCTTCATGCCGTGCATGCTGTGAGACTTTCTTTTTGGGGCTTAAATACGCGCTCACGAGCTGACTTGCGTATTCGAGTATTGACCCATCCCAAAAGTACAAACCGTACACGCCCCTCGACCTTCAAACCCGCCAATGGCCTTCCAAAAGATCTACGGTACCTCCGATATGGCTTTCAACAGACCTTCGTGACGGGAATCAGGCTCTCGCGAACCCTATGACCATCGAGCAAAAGACGACGTTCTTCGAACTGCTCGTCGAGTGCGGGTATAAAGAGATCGAGGTCGCATATCCTGCCGCTAGCGACACGGACTTTAATTTCGTTCGCGGTCTCATAGAAAGGAATCAAGTCCCGGACGACGTGTGGATCCAGGTCCGATCCTGTTCCTTTCCCCGCTCACTGCTTGCTGATGAGATTTACAGGTTTTGACGCCCGCACGGGAGGACCTAATCAGGCGGACCGTGGACGCCGTTGCGGGCTGCAAGAAGGCCATCCTTCACATGTATAATGCCACGTCGCCAGTATTCAGGAACGTGGTCTTCAGAAACTCTAAAGAAGAGACCATTCAGCTCGCAGCGAGCCACACTGAACTCGTCCGCCGTCTCACAGAAGAGTGCACAGAAAAGCACGGGACTATCTTCAGATATGAGTACAGCCCGGAAACGTTTTCGCAAACGGAACCCGAGTTCGCTGTGGAGATTTGCAACGCGGTCATGGCGGCATGGGGCAAGGCTGGTACCGACACCCTCGACAGAATCATCTTCAATCTACCGGCTACGGTTGAAATCGCACCCCCAAATCATTTTGCTGACCTGGTTCGCGCTTTTGCGTGGCTGCCGTACTTCGCATGTTTTAACTCGGATTGACGCAGATTGAATATTTCCATACTCATATATCAGAGCGAGAGAAGATCATCATCAGCTTGCACCCTCATAATGATAGAGGCATGTGTCAGGGCTCCTTTCGATGACTATATCCTAACCTTTTGCACACAGGGACTGGCATTGCCGCAGCTGAACTTGGCATACTTGCAGGAGGTGACCGCATCGAAGGTTGCCTCTTCGGAAATGGGGAGCGCACAGGGAATGTCGACCTCGTCAATCTCGCATTGAACTATTACACGCAAGGCATCCACCCGAACGTCGAATTCAACGACATTCAACATGTCATTGACGTCGTCACCCAGTGCAATGATCTGCCTGTGCATCCACGACACCCGTACGCCGGGGAACTGGTCTATACTGCTTTCTCCGGCTCTCACCAAGATGCCATCAAGAAAGGTTTCGAGGACCAGGGGAAACGCCATGGTCTTGCACGCTCGCGGGGCGAAAAAGAGATCTGGGAAATGCCATACCTCCCTATCGACCCCGCAGACCTCGGCCAAACTTACGAAGCGGTCATCCGCGTCAATTCGCAGTCTGGCAAAGGCGGGGTCGCCTTCCTCGTCAAGCAACGCCTACATCTCGATCTCCCTCGCAAGATGCAGATCGCTTTCTACCAGGTCATTCAGGACATCGCAGACCGCGAGGCTCGTGAAATGACCGTTGACGATATCACCACTGCATTCCGCGCGGCATACCACTTCGGAGGCGCTAAGTACGAAGGGCGCCTCGCATTGCGCTCGTTCAAAATTTCGTCGGCACCTAATCCGGATGCACCTGATGAAGCAGAGAATATTCGCCAGTTTGATGGGACTGTCTCGGTCGACGGCGTACGACGTGTTATCCGTGGTGATGGTAATGGGCCCATCTCAGCCTTGCTTAATGCGCTTCGGACACACCTCGATGTTGTCCTCGCCCTGCGCGAGTATTCTGAGCACTCGATCGACACGGAGGCTGATCTGCAAAACTCACGCGCAGCAACATACATCGAACTCGTCCCTGAAAATGACCGCAAGTCCGCACGCTCATGGTGGGGCGTTGGTGTTGACCATGACATCGCCGGTTCCGGTCTCCGCGCTGTGCTCTCCGCGGTTAACTCCCACATCGGGGACCGTCTGCTGCCGGAGCTCAAGCTCTCCGTCGGGTTCAATGCGCGGTCTGGCCAATCTGACGTCGCATCCGCTATCCTTCATTCGCTTGGTTTGGAACTGCCGCGGCGCCTTCAAGCCGCGTTCTTCGAGGTCGTGCAACGAGCCGCAGCTAATTCGGGCGGCGAGATCACGCATGATGCGCTGAGCACACTGTTCAAGAAGACATACGGCTACGAGTCTCCGTCGGGGTGTCTGTCCTTGAAATCGTTCGAGCTTGACCGCGCCGAAGGTGGAACGCGTCTCACAGGCGAGTTCATACTCGATGACAAGGTCCAGCGCCTTACTGGTGTCGGGAACGGCCCGCTATCGGCATTACTATCCTGCCTGCACAAATCTATCGACGGTTCGCTCGTGATTCGCGAATACTCGGAGCACGCGCTTGGCCAGGGCACGGAAGTTGGCGCTGCGAGTTACGTCGAACTGGTGTACGAAGTGATGGAGAACGCGCAGATGCGCAAGATGTCTCAGTGGGGTGTCGCTTCTGACACGGATATTGCAGCATCTGGTCTGCATGCCATTATGTCGGCGTTGAGTCGGGTGGGTGTGGTGTGGAAGGCGCCAGCTTGAAGGCTCTGGTGGATGAGAAGGATAGGAGATATTGAAAGTACATGTTGTATCTATGAATCCCCACCTGTACCTGTCACGTGCTGGACGATTGAGCGCTTAGCCACAACTGTACAGTTTAACCTCTTTAGGCACTATCCTCAGAACGCCTCGCACTCAGACACTACCGCAGACACACATGGAAAACGATCAGGTGCGTTGTAGGATGATGGTGGTAATCGCAGAGACGTGTCAATTAACGTGTTTGTTCCAAGGGCCTTCTTGTTGACCTTTACGTCCCACGCAAGTGCGCGGCGACCAGTGAGTAGTCCGGGAGAATATAGGCAAGATGCAGGTGCTGACAATGCGTTATCTTGAATTTAAGGCCGCCTCATCACCTCAAAAGACCACGCATCAGTGCAGATTGTGATTGCTGACGTGGATGGAAATGGCCGTGCACAGTCGACTTCAACTTCTTTCGCACTCTGCGGCCAGGTGCGTGCCCAGGGCGAGGGCGATGACTCGTTGAACCGGCTGGCCACGAAAGCAGGACGTAAGCCTAAACTGGTCGTTCCTCCATGTGGTAAAATTGACATTGACGGGGCCTTGCTTGACTTTTTTAAATTTCTTTTAGTCCTGCGTAACGTGTGGAGTCCTGTAAAATGACTGCCGCTTCTTATAGTTGTTTTCTGTAATAGCAGCTTTATGAAAATCGTCATGCTGGAGTGAGTCACGTGGGTTGACCGCAGCGTAAAAGCGGAGTGTGTACGTTAACGTCCGGACTGGACCAGTCAGGGTCACTGCAACTGCGGAGGACCCAAAGGAGGCTGAAATGACATGGCCTTGAACCACAGCTCTCTAGACTGCAGCATTCTCTCCGTCGTATCCGTGTGTCAAATCTCCTATTGCGTGGCACTCTATTAAACTTATCTCTTACTGCCATCGCCAGTCAGACTCGATGGTCGAGATAACCCATACGAGTAAAGACACTCCACCCCCACAAGGGGAGGGTGACGCAAAGTATAGGTTGATCTACGCAAAGTCCAAGGTCTATGTCAACCCAACTGCTTACGCCCGCGACAACATCCCTGGATTCGCGGCCATCGTGAAACGTGTGCGCACACCATTCATTCTATCCTGAACCGTATCACGCCCTCGTCTGACTTGTATACCAAGGAGGCACTGACTTCGACGTATCTTCTTGCGTGGATCCCAGAAAGTCTTTTGACAGAGAAGGGTCAAGATGAATGGGACAAGTTCCTCAAGACAGAGGAGCGGCCCTTGGTCGGCGATGAGGACGAAGGTCCGTCCTGCCCGTTACGCCCATTGTCGTGTCATTGTTAAGCATAGCTTCACATAGACGGCGTGTTGATCGACTTGCCCACATCGAGGCCAGAGTCGTATGCCTTCTCCGTTCCACTGACGTCAATATATTCTCTCCTAGTCCAACCCCCCTCATTATCTTCTTGGTGTAAGCCCTTTCTTATATATGGTCCTACCTGTCCTAGACATAAATCCTAGATGGTTCCATCGGCATCAATATCATCAGCGGCTCCACACTACCGACCCTCTACTTCCACGACGACGAGTCGCACTCTTTCACCTTACCACCAAAGCCCTCGTCTTCATCCAGTGCGGCATCGACATCATATCCTCCTCCACCATCGCTTGCAGGACAGGCTGCTACCGGAAGGCCCATAACGTTGTGGGGTGGCGAGGATCTTCTCTCCCGCCTACGTTCGTACGCCTCGCTCCTCCGTTCCAACCTCCAACCTACCCTATATCTCGTCGACCCCTCCAAGGCGGACATCGAGGTGCACTCAACTCAATTATTCTCCGATGACGTGGTAGACGATATACTTGCTCGATCATCTTACACCAATTCACATTCCCCCGTGCCGATGCACCGTCGGCCGCGTCCTTTGTTGGCTGGCGGCACTCCACCGAACCCTTATTCACAGCACTCGTCCGTCCTACATCGCTCCATGCCGATACAGTCCTCCACAGGTGCCTCCTCGCAAGCTCGCACCGCCCTCCTGCAGTCCTTTGCGAACATTACGCGGGCCACCAGACACGCAGCGCAAAACATTCTCTCGCACCCTCTTGCAAAGCCGATCGTGCCACATCTCCCCGATCCTGTCAAGTCTCTTGTGAACGCCAATGGCGACCTCGAATGGGGCAGCTGGGTGGAAAAGGGTGGCGTTGGCGAGTTTGAGAGCGCGCGCGTGTATCTCGCACGCTGGGCGCGCATCGTCGCGGAAGAAGGTGAGCGTGCGCGGCGACGCGAGGCACAGGCGATTCCTGCGAATGCGTCGGCGTCTACAACGGAGACAGGAGAGCTGGGTATTTTCGAGCTCCTGCATTCGACCGCGAACCTTCCAACCCCAAAGTCGTTCAGGGATCCGAAACACCCTGTTGGTGCGGAGGTGTTTAGCGAGTCGTTCGCTCCCGACGGGCGCCCACTTATCGCGATGGAAAAGCTGCGCATGGAGATTTTCAGGAGGGGTGTGAGCGATAAGAATAACGTGAGGAGGAAGTTATGGCCATATCTTCTTGGGGTGTATGCATGGGATGTCACCGAGGACGAGCGGCAAAGACTCTGGGAAGAAAAGACGTGGGTGCAGTCTTACCTGTCTGTTGCGTTTTTGTTAACGAATATCTGCAGGAAACGATACCATGAGATCAAGGACGAGTGGTTCGGCAAGTCAGAAGTTTTTGACCACCAGGATGTTATCGATGTAATTCAGGCGTTTGCTTGTACCGTGCTGCGGGCGTGGCTAAACTACTGTTACAGGAACGTCACCGAATAGATGTTGATTGCCGGCGCACGGACCGTACTCAACCACTCTTTGCGAACCAGACGTCGTCGGACACGCCTCTCGACCCAGAAAAGCAGCAACACCAGCATTATTCCACGATCTCACCCACGCCAATCGAGGTTGGCGCACAGTCACCGTCCAATGAGCACATAGACAGACTCGGTTCCATTCTTTTGACCTACAACTTTTACGAGAAGAATTTGGGTGCGCCTTCCTTGCCTTTCATTCTTTGGGGGAGAGTCAGCGCTGACATGTAGGTTGCGAAGGGTACGTGCAGGGCATGTCGGACCTCGGCGCGCCCCTGTATGTTGTTGCTGGTTCGGACGAGCCACTGACGTTCTGGTGCTTCGTGGAGGTGATGGATCGAATGGTGCGTACTGGAGGCTCGCTATATACCCGCGCGAGCTCAAATGTATGTGCGTGTATTTTGCAGAAACAAAATTTCCTCCGCGACCAGAGTGGGATGAAGAAGCAGCTGTCGACGCTCCAGCAACTGTTGCAAGTCATGGACCCTGAGTTGTATCGACACTTTGAGAAGACGGAGGGATTGAACCTATTCTTCTGCTTCCGGTTGGTCCTTTTGTACTGTGCGGTGCGGTGTCGTTTGGTCTTCGTTGACAAAATCCTCGGGCAGTTGGATCCTCATCGCGTTCAAGCGTGAATTTTCGTTCGAGGATGTCCTGCGTTTGTGGGAGTTTCTATGGACGGATTACTACACGAACGGAATGGTGCTGTTCGTCGCACTCGCGGTGCTGGAGTCCCATCGGGACGTCATCCTGCGGTATCTCGTCGAGTTTGACGAGATCTTAAAGGTACGCCCCCCATCTCCTCGCCTCCATCGTAGCTGATTCCCCGGATTGCGCCTGTTTGCTGGTTAGTACTGCAACGAGCTGAGCATGACCATCGAGCTCGACACCACGCTCGCCCAAGCTGAAGTCCTCTTTCTCTCCTTCCAACAGTTGGTCGCGGACATGGACCGCCGTCGCGTCGAACAAGGTTCATCGGCCGTGGACGGTCTCCGACGTCGCAGATGGAGTAGTACGGCGCCCGCACCGCAGCAGGTCGCGTTCCCGGAATTGAGTGAGGAGCTGCGGGAGTTGCTCGTGGCGCGTCGCACTTCGTAGTACTGTAGTAGTAGACGTATGCCAGTGATGCGAACATCCGCATCCTGTCTCTGACTGACTCACACGAACACAGTGTATACACAATCTGTTATTTTACGAAATAGAATCAATCGGAGCGTACCGAAGCAACCACTTTCAACAGTACTACCATGATGTCACAACTCAAGATCCTACGAGCCTACGCCAAACTGGACGACGCGTCGATAGCGGCCAAGAAGCTCCCGCCGACGGTCTACTTTTCCCACACGCCCCACACCCTCACCATCTTCGACGCCTATCCAAAAGCCCTCTTCCACTTTCTCATCTTGCCCCGTCTTCAACCCGCCGCCAGCTCCACCGCCTCCGCACCTACCACCCTGACCCTCAACTCGGACGACGAAATAATCGCGGGCGACGATGGAGATAAAGGAGAGCGACGCGATTCGGATTCGGATTCGGATTCGGATTCGGCGTTATTGTTGGCCGACTCGGAAACGACCCTGACGAGCCTGCGCACGCTCCTACAAGGCGACGTTGCTCTTCCTTCTCCTTCTCCTTCTTCTTCATCGTCGTCGTCCGACGCGAAAGCGAAAGCAAGGGCAAGGGTAAGAGCCAGAGGGACGTTGCGCGTCTTGGCGGACGAAGCGACGCGTCTACGAATCGAGATCGAGCGCGAGATGCGCGCGCGTTACGGTTTCGCGTGGCCCCTCTGGATCGGCTTCCACGCCGTCCCCTCAATGGAGTAAGCAAGCAAGCAAGCAAACCTTTCCTCCCTCCCTCCCTCCGCTCCCTCTTTTCTCCTTCCTTCCTTCCTTCCTTCCTTCCCCGTCTTGTCTTGACGACGACGCGCGTTACAGACACCTGCACCTGCACGTCATATCGTCCGATTTGACGTCCGAGGCGCTCAAGACCAAGAGGCATTACAACTCGTTCAGCCCGCGCGTCGGGTTCTTCATCCCGCTCGTCGAGGTGCGCGCGTGGTTCGAGGAGGAAAAAGGAAATCCCGATGGCGATGTAAATGGAGATCGTCAGAAGTTCGTAAGGGTGCGTTTTCTCATCTTCATTTTTGTCAAATTTTTTTTTTTTTCATTTGGGAAATTTTGTTTCCCCCCCTGTTTAGTTGGCTTCGCGCCTCGCGCCAGAAAAGTATGAGCCGCGTCTCAAGAACGCATTCGTGTTTTTTGATTGCGGGGAGACGGCGAAGAATATGCCGGTGCTCAAGAAGCACCTCCAAGAAGAGTTCGACACGCTGCGGAAGCGCGAAGTGGGCAAGCGGAAGCGCGAGACAGATTTTGACGGGGACAAACAGATTGGGAAAGCGGCGCGGATGTCGTCCTTGGGTGAGTGATCAAGCGAAAGTAAACTTGATTGTTGAGGGCGATTCTATACAACATCTATGTCTCAGTACTCTGTTCTTACACAGCCCGCAGTTCATATACATATATGCGACGATCGCATTCCTTAATACCCTGCCCCACACTTCCCAGTTTGTTCGATATCCGCACTCGTACAACCACCGAAGCCTCGTGCTCAGACATTCTTCCGGGACCTTTCGCTAGCCCGGCGGATGGCCCAGGTGAGCTCATATGTCTTACACGCGTCTGCGTCACGAGCGCGGTGTTATCAGTAATCGCATGCGTGCTCCACGGCGCGCAAAATCCACGCACCCTCATATGAACTGAGAATCGTAGCACTGTCGGGGTCCGCCTCTATGTCTTCGATGACGTCGATCAGGTTGGAGACCTCTGAGAAGAATGGGTCATCGTCCGGGAAGCGATGTATCTCTTCTAGGTCCGAGCCGGGGCGCCGAATGTAGAGCACAGGCTGCACGTACGGGTTGACAAGCCTGTCAACGCGGAGAACAAGCGCAAGTGTCAATGGCGATTCAGAGAGCACATAGAGGACAAGGGGGCCATACTTGAACTGGTACCCATCAGCATATATCTCGAGCTCGCACGAGTAGTTGTAGCCCTGCAGTGCGACAACATGAGTGAAGCTGCCAACAGCGCCACTCTCGTATTTCCATGTCGCAGACGTGACACGCGGGATACGATTCTCTGGAGCGATCCGGGTCTCGTCGATGTTCTGCTTGGTAAGAAAGCCCGCGTTCTCATACCACTCGAGTGAATGGGCAGTGACGGTGGAGATCTCGACATCGCCGCCAAAGTATCGCGACAAGTCACAAAAGTGGGTGCCTTGCTCGACGACAGGGCCACAACTGATGGAACGCAGACGTGTTTCTTAGTAGGAAACACCAGGCCACGAATGAGGCAAGGACAATACCTCTTAGACTTATCCCACCAGTCTGGCTTGGCAATTGCTTCATACGCGCACGCATAGCGCGCGATGGTAGCCATTACCTGAAGATTGTTGGTCTCTATAATCTGCTTGATCATCTGTACGCCTTTCAAGTAACGTAACATGTATCTATGTGCACGGATATATTCACTGTGACCGAAAAAATGGGGCAAACTTGCACTTACCCGACGGAGCAGACGGCGTTACTGTCAAATATCGCTTGAGACACCTTGAATGCCTCTTCGATCTCATGCTCGGGGCCCGTAGCAATGGGTTTTTCGATGAACAATGCCGCTTCAGGGAAGTGACGCAAGACCTGGAGCTCGATATCGCGGCCCGGACGCGTGGTACCACGAAACATGGGGGGAGAGCCAATGATAACAGCACGCGGGCGCTCCTTGGGGGTCATGTTCTTGACAAAGTCCTCGAGCGTCTTGAAGACGCGAGTGTGTTCATATGCGGAACGCACGAATGTCTCTCGCTTCTTGGCGAGGACTGAGGCCGCACGGTCAATCGCGGGGTCGATGAGCGCGACCACCTTCAGACGGGGACCGAGCTTACTGGAGGGCCGAGGGCGGTGAGAGGCATGGAGGATGGGGTAAAGGCGGAGAAGACGCACTGCTCAAAGCGGAAGGAGTGGTTCCAAGGACCTTCATCAGACCCTACGAGACGAAGAAGATAAGGATAAGGAGAGAATCGCTTGTCGGCCAGAGATCGGACGAATGCGGACCAAACATGATGTTCCCGGCGCCGACGAAGACGACATTAAAGACATCGATGCCCCGGATCTGAAAGGCCCTGGATAGAAACGGAAGAAGATCCGCCGGGTTTTAATGAACGGGTCACAGTTGGAGCTGATAATCAGGAAGCAAGACAATCGGGGGCGACAGAGCGGGGATGGGCATCCCAATGCTCATAGCCTGCAGACAAGTTGGCAGCGTTGCACTCACCTGTCCATGGGAATCAACCTAGAAGGGTCGATGGACGAACGCCTCGAGAGGGCCTCTGAATCACGTCGCGAAGGCCTGCGGCTCCCCGGGTGGTGCGCCATGGTGTCTGGTTATCTTTGTGCGCATGCGCGAAGAGGTCAAGTAAAAATGTTATTTGGGACGATGAGGAAACGAAGAGACTCACGTCGAAAGGGAAGATGAAGACCAAGGTCAAGAGTGAGGGAGAGAAGGAGCGAGCGAAGAGATGGCGGGTTGGAACGAAGATGAGTTTCCGGGGAGGAAGAGGGAGATATAAACTCGAACGGTCCCGAGAGCAAAAAAAAAAGTGTTCGAGACAATCACTTGACCAGCCGAGGTACTTGTGCGGCCAACGTCATACTCGATGGGAAAAATAGTTTATAGCACTGTATGATGGATCCATCCGACAAGCAAGTGATAGAACGGGTATACGGAAAACATGAAATGCGAGGCAAGGAGTGCGTCTCTGACGCTGTGCCCATTAAATGATAGCTAGTGGCCGCGAGGCTGGCCCTTTCCTCTGCTGCTCTCTAGTTCCTGTCGCTGCCTCTCCGCTGCCTCGAGGCGCTCCGTCATCGCGCGGAGTTCCTCTTTTAGTTTATCATGCTCTTCCGAAAGTCTCATCACGTTGCTTTGGCGCCTCTGCACCAGGCTGGCACGCCTGTGCACCTTTGCAAAATGTCGGACATCTGAAGCGACCGGTTGAGTAGCACGGGGACCTTCTGACCGTATCGGTTGGCTTTTAAAGAGGAAAGGGTTGGCCGGTGACGATGAGACTGAAGCAACCCAACTCACGAAGGCGAAGGCGAAGGCGGTGGGGGTCCAAAAATGGACTCGAAAGAGTGCCTCAAGTCTCCGACGTTGATGTCTGTGGCAGAGAGCTCCGGTAACGTTGGAGGGACCGGAGGAGGCGAAGGAGGATGGGGAGAGCGACGGGCGCCGAGTTCATCTTGATCGGGCTCGGGCGATTGAGGGGTGGGATCGAGTTGGTCGAGTTGGCTATGTTGGCTGACGGCAGAGGCAGTGTCAGGTGGGGTGGACAGTGAACTCTGAATAGACGCGTACTGACTCGGACGGACGATCTGGTTGGGAAGACATTTGAGAAGCGGGAAAAGAGGAGAAAGTCAGTCGTGGGCATATTTCCGTTTAAAGACGCGCTGTCCGGCAGATTGGCGTGGGTGGGCGCAAACGGGTTTCCATTTGAGAAGAGAGGGTCGTGCCTGCTTCCCAAGACTTCTATTCTCTCAAAGCTCGTTTCGTCTTGTCTCATACCGAGTCTCTCTCAGGTTCGATGTCTCCCTCCACGACCAGACCCGTCATCGACTCGTCCTCCTCCTTCGACTGGGCCTCGTTCCCCAACTACCCTCAGCCTCTCTCCGGCCCACTCACCCCCGCCACCTCCACAGAGCCCGAGCACTCTCCCCTCCATCATCCCTCCTCGCTCCCCCACAACTCTGCTCCAATCTCCATGTCCTTTCCTGTACAGACCAGCTATCCTTACTCCTTTCACGACTCTCAGCTTCCAGTCCAGTCTCACGTCCCTCCTGTGAACCCTCATTTTTCTTATCCTTCCCCAGAAATCGACCTGCAACACATCCTCGAAATGCCCGTCCCCACTAACATCGTTCATGATTCGCACGATTCGTCCCATCATCCCCTTCTCGCTCACTCTGAACGTGATCACGAGGCCATGCTTTCCCCCGTATCCGTCAACAGCTACATGACCCCCTGCCAATCCCCTGTAGATATGCGTTCGCCGCTCGATTATCCAAACCCGACTTCGCTCCATCCCCCCCTAAAGGGCCCTCTCGTCCACACGATCCTTCCTTCATCTTTTCATGAAAATCATGTCATTAATTTCGATGTATCGGTGAGTATCATGTCCCCCCCCCTTTCCCCTCATCCACGCTCCCTCTCTCTCTGTCTCTCACTCAGTCTCTGAACTCTATTGCCGCGCATGTCACCATTAGACGCACGCATTCCCAAAACGTTCCAAGGCGCCTCAGCCTCCGGAAACGGACCCTTATGCGGCCGCATTCCTCCAATCGCAGATCGGGCCCGAGAAATGGGGTATCTTCTCCGCTCGTCTTTACGAGCGTCGCCTTGGTGGTCCAAAAGCTCGCTCCCGCGGCAAAAAATCTTCCGGCGATCCCGAATTACGAAACTCTGGTGCTTGTGCCCTTGATTTCCTCGTCAAAGTTGAAATTGTAAAAGAGATCCTGCGAATCTACGTTCCGTATGTCCTCCTCATCCTTCTCCCACGCCCCGATCCCTTCGTTGATAATATTGCTCAACTTTCAGCCACCCATACAATCCCTTCAAATCTCTGACGCATTCCTTTCCCGATTGTCCTGCAGGCCATGTCACACTCACCCGGGCTGCTGTCCTCGCCCTTTCGGGCTGGTCCAATACCCAATTTTCTTACTGGGCACGCCGCGCAGAGGCCATTTGTGTCCTAGCGCCACATGACAAGACCTTGTATGAGGTTGCTGTCGCTCTTGATCGGCGTCTTCGGCCCCTCGTGGCTGCGCCACGTTACGATGGTTCAGCAGATTCGGCCTATCCGTCGCCGGCGTCGTCCCTTTCTTCGCTCACTTCGAGCTCCCCCAGCTCCGCGAGTCCACCTCCGTCTTTCCACGAACCCCCTGAACCGAACGTGACTGGCAAAGGCCTTGATGCCCTTATCGATGCCGTCAAGCGTCGCACGGGTGCGTCTCCTTTCCTGCGCGGAAAGCATGCGAGCCTCGATCCGTTTGGCGCACCGGGAGGTGACCGCGGAGCCGCCCCTGCTGCTGCCCCCGTTTACCACCCGACCTTCCAAGCGCATGTGTGCTGGGGCACTGGCACTGACGCAGCAGGGGGAGCGATTCACGGTGAGCGTGAACGTAAGCGCCGTCGCAGTGAAAGCGGTATCGCCATACCGATCGGTGACGGTCGCTTGCATGACTTGAAGGGCGACGCCGAGTCGTCCGACGAGGAAGCGGAGCGCTTCCCAGTGTCAGACTCGCGCTCCGAGAAGGAGCGTCTCGGCCGGAAGCGCACCCGGACGGGCCTCATGTGATGAAACCTTGCATCTCTGTTTTGGTACGAATGCACATTCCCGTAACTTGTCTTTACCTCGCTCCTCTCGTTCTTTGCCCGTTTATGTCCTGACGTTGTCCCCTGGCCCCTCTTTCTGCTGCAACCGGTTTCTTCTTGGACCATGCCTGCTACGCTTGTACCGCCATCCTTCTCGCGACTTCCCGTTCACGTCTCACGCTCACGCTCATGTCGACGTTGCGCCCTATGTCTTACATCCATCTTGTATACATGTGTCCTTTCATCTGATCAATTTCTCTCCAATCCCTTTTCCCCCAACTGTACTATCGTTTGTACTACTATGTGACGTCTCGAAGAAGTATATTATACCGCCTTGGTACCTTCATTTTTTTTCCCAATTTTTTTCCTGTCTTTCTATCATCTGGGCGGTGTTATACTGATCTGCGGTGTGCGAATATGTAATGTAGTAGCTATTTCCCATTGTGCAATATAACATGAGTGGGCTTATGCATGAGGCGATCGCTAGGTCGTGTATGCGTGTGAAGGAGTATCGCGGGATCCTCGTCTTCGTTTCGGTGTTGCCTCGTGCCAACTGGGAAGAAGGATCTTATCGGCTTCGAACAGCCATCCGGATCATTTACCCCGGATGTTTTCCCACGCAAGTCGATCTCTATGCCAGTAACCGCGAGCGCTCAAAATCCTACTAAGCATCGCCTCATCGACCACGATGCATATCATGTCACTAGCCCCGTCCTCACTCCCGGCCCCACAAATCGGATACATCTTCCTCGTCGCCTCTGCGCTCCTCCTAGCGATGGGCACCCACGCCATCCTTTTCAGCGCACTCTTTCCGCCGGCGCCAGGGCGGGGGGAAGTAGTAGCAGGACTCGGAACGGGGGAGGAACGCCCACTTTGGCCTCTTATCGGCATCACCACCACCACCACCACCAATACCACCATTATCGCGGTATTTGTAGACGCCCTCGCACGGGACACACATTACAAGTACCTCGCGCTCTTCTCCGTGCCCGTCTGCGCTTATTTCGTGATCGCCAACTGGGTCGGGTGGCAATTCTTTCGAAATTCATGAGAAAAACGTGACCCAGTTGTTTAAGGTTTTTGGCCGGCGAATCCCAATCTGTCATTTTCCTCCCACACTCCTCCTACCACTCCTTTCCTCTCCTCTCCTCTCCCTTCCCTCCAAGCGCTATGCCACGAAAACGAGCCCCCCCGATCGGTATACATGTGAAAGGTGAAGGTGAAGGTGATCGTTATGGAATAGCCGCGGGTGATGGCGGTGGTGGGTTCATGATGGATATGATGATGGTGATGATGATGATGTTATGGATGATGGCACGACAAACACAAATAAAACATTGACACAGCGCGCGTGCGCGTGCGAGGGAATGCCGTGATGCACGTGTATCGGACGTATGAGTGCAACTCACACGATTCAGACGCCCGTTTTATTTGTTTTTCCTGAGACCTTTTTTATCTTGATGTTTTTTTTCCTTTTGTTTCGTGTTCTTTTTTTTGGGGGGGGGGTTCGGAATGAATGGTGAGGGGCGGAGGGGCGAGGCGAGGCAAACGACGGAGGTGGAGGAGAACGGGGGTTCACTTTGCTGATGCGGATCGATCGTTCGCTTCCAGTGTACTAGGACGGACGTCCCTGTGGCTGCCCCCCGTCATCTTCTAACTGACTCGTTATCATGCAAACTCGTACACGCGGTGGCCTTTGTGCACAGGAATGTGATTACGTTTATGGATATATTGCACTTCGCGGTTGCATTTCGCCTTGCGGGGTTCCTGTTAGGGACACGGAGGCGACGGGTGTGGGGGTGGGGGGGGTGGCGAGTCGAGTCCCTAAAGAAACCGTACACGTTGCGTTCGCTAATCGTTGCTCGCTCCCCGGCTCCCCTTATTCCTCCTTAATTAATGGCCAGGCTAGCCTGTGATTTGTTTTTATCTCCCCCTCACTCGCTCTTAGCTCCTCACTGGCTCGCTTCACACAGAATCCAGACCCCATCAATATATTCGCTGTGGAGTACGCGAGCCAATTACGAGGCTAAAAGTCTTATCGTCGTTCGGTTCTCGATTCGATCGGAACGTGAGCGGACTCGTGATGATGGATAACTGTACTGGTCAATATCTCTCAGCGCGCGCACGGTTTGTAAGTTTTGGCACCGGGAAAGCCCGAGAGCTTCTTCCGTGGGATGGGCCTGGGCCTCAGGCTGGTGGCGGCAAGGTCCGTCCTTTGATCTGAACTGAGAGAATTCTATGTATGTGGGTTTTGGATCGATGCCGTTTGAAGTAAAGCAGGTTTTGTTGATTGCACCGAGCACAACATGCTTTACGCTGACGCTGGTAGTCTGGTCAATCACTGGGCTGAGCGAGAATTGCGAAATCAGAAAGCGTGATGGCATGACGTTTTTACGTTCTGGGGGGCACGCGCCCACGGAAAACGCTCGGGCACGCGACAACATGTTGCATGCGCGCATGCGCTCAACGAAGGTAATATATCAATGTCAATGTCAATTATGCCACTGAGGAAGGGTGCGATCGCATTTCAAAAAACAAAACAAAAATAAAAGGAGCCCAATTTTGTTTTGGTTAATTGGCTTGGACGCGCTTGAGGTCTAGCCTGCCTCGTTTTCAAACTAGGAGGTACTGACTGGAGTTGTCAAAAAAGAAGAGGGTTTGTTTTTGTTTTTCCTGTTGGTGGTGCTGCCATCGGTCCCTATCTACATATGATTTTTACCCAGCGGAGGGGGTTCTTCTTCTTCCTGTGCCCACTGGCTTCTGGCTTCCATTCAGTCGCGCTAGTACGAGTTCGGAAAGGGCCACGGCGACTTATGTACCAGATGGGACTATCCGTTTTGATTTTGATCTGATCGTCCGGACGTCTGTCTCCGCAGCAGCCGGAGCACCGAGAGGGGTTACCGAATCGTTACGCACGTGACGCACCGTTTGGACAAGGACAAACAGTTACAAACTCAAACCCCAAAAGTTCGGATCGGCGGGGACGCGGCACGGGCCGAGCCGAAAATGGAGCCGTGGGGCTCAAGTTGACTCCGGGACTCTGACTCTGGTTCTGGGTCCATGACGATAACGATTTGGTGATGCAGACGACCGACGGCTCCGTCAAGCTCGTATCTCCGCCCAGGCACTGGCCCATGACCACCACGAACCCGACCACGACCACGACCACGGCCAGCACCGCCCTCCATGACCCTTCCTTGGCAGCAGCAGGGACGACACCGAGCGCCAACGCCAACGCAGGCGCGGGCGGCGCCACCAGCGACAGTAGCAGTAATACCAATACCGACCGAGTTCCTTTGCCTTTGCCATTATCGCAAGTCGTCCCCTCGTGTCCCCCGGACCCCGGCTCCGGTCCTTTGAGTCCGAGATCGACGGCCACCCTGGCCGACCAACAGCAGCAGCAACATGGAAATAATAATCATGCCGGTACTGGTGTTGGTGTTGGTGTAGGTGGTGAAATCACGAGCACGGGCACCACGAGCACCACGAGCACCGGTAACGGAACTGGTGGTACTACCAGCTTGGTCGGGGCCAAGGAATGCGGTGCGGGCTCGGCGGGTCTCACGGCTCCTACTTCTCCACTCCCGCCGCCCCCCTCCAATTCGCTTCCGACGGCGGCGGCGGCAACAGCTCCCAAACGGCCCAGATCATCCGCATCCGTCCCTTCCTCGCAACACCAACACCAACAGCACCAGCACCAACACCAATCGACAAGGTGTTCAGCGCGCGGTCCTACCGGTGGCAGCAGCAGTCTGGCGTGCAACAAGTTCATCCTGTACGAGAACCGGTCGCGGTTCTACGTCGTCGCGTCCAACACGTCCGACTCGCTCCACAGGATCATCAAGATCGACCGCACGTCGCAGGATGAGCTTGTGGTTATCGAGGACGAGGCGGTGTACAGTGGTAGGCAGATGACGGCCATGCTCAAGATGCTCGAAGATGGGAACAAGGCCTCCGGAGGGCTCGGCAAACCCAAGGTTTTCTTTGGCATTATCGGTATGTGCGTGCCCCACCGAGATCCGTCGATGCGCTTTTCGCTTTTACCTCTCTCTCTCAAGTCGGTTGAACGTTCGATAGGTTTTGTGCGGTTCACCGCGGGCTGGTACATGCTACTCATCATGAAGCGATCGCCGGTCGCGCTTCTCGGCGGTCACTACGTGTATCACTGCGAGGAGACGGAAATACTCACCATATCGTCGAGTCACAAGATCGACAAGCCGAGCGAGGAACAGCGCTCAATGGGAATCTTCAAGCAGGTCGACATGACTAAGAACTTTTATTTCAGGTGCGTGCATGACCCCCTCCCTCTGCGTGCGCCGCTAGTTCCACTGCTATTATTAACTCACTCCGCGTGTTTTGCTTTTCTTAAGCTATACTTATGACCTCACGTCCACGCTCCAGAGTAATGCTATCTCTCGCAACCAGTCCAAGCCCAGGTCGTGGCCGTTTACTAGCCGCTTTGCCTGGAACTACCATCTGTTTTCTGCCGCGTTCGAAAATCCGGAAAGCGATGCCCCCAAAGCGCATTGGGTCCTTCCTCTCATCCACGGCCATGTCGACCAAGCCAGTTCAGTGATGATTTCCTGTTTCAAGTTTCTATCGCTGACGACCGACCATGGTTCACCAGAGCTGTCGGTGCTTGGCCGGGTCATCTATGTAACGTTGATAGCGCGTCGTTCGCGTCATTACGCAGGCGCAAGATACCGCAAGCGAGGCGTGAACGAGGAGGTTGAATCCTTTTTTTTTTTTTTTACGCTTGGCTCTTTACCCACAGCTAAATCATGGTGATCCTGTAGGGAAATGTCGCGAATGAGGTCGAGACTGAACAGATCGTGTCGGAGGCCTTGACGACACCGTTTTACTGTCCTCAGCGACGATATTCCGATGACGAGGGGCCCAGGCGCCCGAACCCTCGATACACGAGCTACGTCCAGGTGCGTGGTTGTTTGTCCCCCCGGCTGCAGAACTGATCCATACCATAGTATCGCGGAAGCATCCCGATCTACTGGGCGCAGGAGCAAAACAACATGACTCCAAGACCTCCCATCGAAAGTGCGTTGCGCATGATGCCTGCCGTAAATGGACACGAAGAAGTCCTGACCACAGCGGCCGCTTCTTCTCAGTCAGCGTCGTCGATCCCTTCTTCACCGCCGCCGCTCGGCACTTTGACGACCTCTTCTCACGTTACGGGGCTCCGATCATGATCTTGAATCTGATAAAGAAACGCGAGCCACAGCCGAGGGAGTCAAAGCTTCTGGACGAGTACACTCACTGCGTCAACTTTTTGAACCAGTTTCTACCCGACGGCAAAAAGATGGTTTACCACGCATGGGATATGTCGCGCGCTTACAAGGAGTACGCTCATCTCTGCCCTCCTACCTTCAGTGTCTTACCCATCTCGACGTTTGACAGGAAAACCCAAGACGTTATCAGTTACCTGGAAGACCTAGCGGAGGAATCCATCCAAATAACCGGTTTCTTCCACTCTGGCCCTGAACCATATTCTCACTTCTTGTATAATCGAGCGAGGTGAACGGCTTCCGTTTGTTTTCCGGACAGGTATTGATGGGACATGGGACAAGTAGCCCCGTATGGCGAAGCAAGATGCTTCTCCAGAATGGGATCTGCAGGACCAATTGCGTGGATTGTCTCGACCGTACAAACGCCGCGCAGTTCGTGTTTGGCAAGCGCGCCCTGGGGCACCAGCTATATGCCCTCGGGGTAGTGGACAATCCGAATCTAGCTTTCGACTCCGACGCGGTCAACATGCTTACGGAGATGTACCACGACCATGGCGACAGCACGTGCCCCTTGCTCCCTTGGTCTGAGCCGTCGTAGCTGAGGGTTCGCTTTTGTAGCCTTGGCCATGCAATATACGGGCAGCGCACTTGTGAATCGTGTCGAGACCTATCGGCGTATGCCGCATTGGAACAGCCATTCACGAGACATCATCGAGAACTTCAGGCGGTTCTATGCCAACTCTTTGCTAGGTCGGGAAATCTGCAAGAACTGTTATCCTCATCACTGATGCCGCAGATGACATTTGGCAGATGCCGACAAGCAAGCAGCCATTGACCTCTTTCTAGGCATTCAGTCCGACATAACCTTGATACGCAGTCCGAAACGTTCGGGCTACCACCAGTGGTTCCAAGACGAGCACCTGAACTCGCCTTTCACGCTCGAAGCATGCAAAGGTGGCATCGACGACTTTGTCGAGCGTTCGAGCGACTTTTGGATGGGTTATTATCGGCCACTGCTCTTCACCTCGGTCGCGAAGCACTTTGCGTACTCGATGAACAGCACGCTGAAGCTACCTGGGTACGTGTGTCGTGTGCCGTATTTACCTACCGAGGATTTTCCATTTGACTGGGGAGACGCCCATCTCTGAACGTGGGCACTTGTCTCGAATATACAGAAAGGCGTTCAAGGACGTCAATCCAAGCCCGTTTTATCCCCATGAGAAGGCCTCGATAAGGAACCACCCGCGGTTCGTCCCCCATCGTACTCCAACTGCTCCTCATCCTCACTCACCTCCGCCATTTCCCCCCCCTTTCCCCCTGTCAGGCTCATCGATGGCGTCGTCCGTAAATGGATGGGCGCGCAGCCTGCTCCCGTGCGTCAGCACTTCGCGGCCATCGCAAGGTCTGGCGCGCCCGACGCTCCCCGCGAAACGGAGCGTGTGGACCCAACCGACACAGGCGTCATGGCCAGGCGTCTTCTCGCCCCGTACGTCTCAGAGGAGGAAGAAGGGGAATACCAAAGGTTCTTCAGCTTTCTTTGTCTCACACACTTTTTCCCCTTCCAACACGCAATAATTAAAAAAAAAAAACAACCCGTGTTTTTTTTTTTCAGGTACATCGACCAGATCGGAGGACTCATGGACGGCGACGAATTGGGACCGGGCCCAGGCGATTTGGACATGTACGAGAGAGCGGTCAGCTTTTTGTCTGGAAACGTCGAGCCGACGAGCGATTTGGATGACGTTTCGCTCGCGTACGTTCAAATTCCGCAACTGGCGATGGAAAGCGAGTATTTTCTCCCTTGACCCGCGACCGCGACCCCGTTTGTTGTGTACATACTGACTGGGTCCGAGTGATGAAGATCTGCGCGTGGGCGGGCACGCTATAACACCGCTGCTGTTCCTCACTTTTTGTACGGAACGTCTTAGGAACGTTTAGTGATATTTATATCATACATACATTGCCTGTACTAGTACATCATAATACAGTATCCATAACATTGCATCTAGATCTATGGCTACATCATATTATACGATACGACAATTGCGCCCTCCCGAAGAGAATTGGGATAACCTCGGAAACCACTACGTGCTCGATCAGGGCAAAGACACGTATGGCCCGCGAGGCAAACTAAAGCCCTACAAATCTGTCATTCCTTTTACCGTATGGAGGAGGGGGGATGATGGGGGTGGGCGCATGATAGCCAGGCTACAGGAGCATTGGTCGGTACCTCGATCGTATCTGCCACGGTGCGGGAGAAATAAATCGGCATCCTGCGCCGTACCGCAGCACCTCCGGTTGATGCAATCTTAAGGCACGATTACGAGGTGTGTAGACGGGGCGCGCGCCGAGCCCGAGGGCGCGAGGGGTCTACCCAAGCAGAGCAAGCGAAGCCCTAACCTTCTTCTCTTCCTTCCCTTACTTGGTCAAAAAATGGGAAGGAAGCAGCCGTGGTCGTGTATGCACCCACCCATCCATTGTCAGCAGGTCAACGCGCGTCATGGATCATCATCAGCATCAGGGGAAGCTGCCGTATGGGCGGGCGGCTCCGATGACCCCGACACGAACACGACGCGTCCGAGTGTTACGAGTGTCCGACCGCTCCGACTTTTGTTAGCGCACTTGCTATCTTTCTCGTCGGGGGTTTTTTTCTTATTTTACCCGTTTATTGCGCCGGGCGTACGTGCACGCCTGTGGATATCCTTCAGCTCTGCCCAGAGGCTCACGCGCGCTTCCGAGTCCCCGGGCGCGCCGACAGTGAAGGCGGTGCTCGCGGGCCCAGGCTGGGACACAGCGCTGCGCGCAGGGCTTGACTCACGATGCGCGCCGTGGTTGTCATTGGGATGATGATGGTGGTGTTGATGGGAGGGTGATAGGAAGGAAGAGACAGCCGTGCGGGGTTTGGGCTGCAGGAGATTGGATGGCGGCGTCTGAATCGGCCTTGTCGGACGAAGAGCATGATCGGCTTGGGCAGCTGCTTCGTCTGCGTCTGGTGATGGCGGCCGCCGCCCGGGTGTGGACGGAAGGAGGTTACGCGGTCGTGGTGGCAGTGGGTTCGGTTTGTGAACCAGAACTGGCTTGTACGACGTCGGAAGGCGCATCTGTCGCGCACGTCTAGATAAGGAGGGAGATGAAGGGGCACGCCATCAGTATTTTTATGATAGAACTGGTTATTCCTTCCACTTACGCGACAGCACGGAGGGCAACCTTCGTACGATATACTTGCAGCCACTTTTCGAGGGAGCGCGCTGTGTGGGACGCATGAGTACTGGACAAGCGGTTGAACCCAAAATCTGTCAGCGTACAAAGGACGGTGTGCTTGTCCATTTCGCGGGCATGCTTGGCTTGTAGGGCGTGGGGCATAGCGTCTCGCCAGATCTTCCAGAACTTGGCCCTGACATGCGACGCGTGGAAGTGCACAGCAGGGAGAGACTATGGATACGGGTCATCAATCAACGAGATACGCGCTCACTAACGAGCAGTAGGGACATTACCCTTGACTTGGAGCGCCAAATCGCGAATACGCGATACATGGTCGCATTCTGACTTTGGAGGGTGAACGTTTGCTCCTGCAACTAACAGTCAGCCCTGTCCTTGTTCCCGAACCAAACACGGAAGAATAACACCCACGAGCGGTAGAAGTGTCTCCTCCTGGAACCGACCACGCCATTTATCCCATGCGGTCTCCAATCGGATCTCCCGCATCTCGTCCTCCCTTTCTTGCAGAATCACCCGTTTGTGCCTCACTTTGCGGGAGGCAGCGAGCCACTTGTAGAACATGCGACGCATGTTTTCTGGGAGGAAATATGAGATATGCAAGCTCTTCACAAGGACCAAGGTCGCTGTACCTTCTCGTTTAACGTCCTGATAACTCTCCATCAGGCTCAGCTCCTCCACATGCCGAACGCACACTTTCTTCCACTTGCTAAACGCGGACCTGCGAGTACATGAGTGATCAAACTGCGAAATGTACCATGTACCATGTTACGATGGTGTCAACTTACAGAACGATTGCCTTGTTCTTCTGCTGCACTACTTCCAGTTCGCGGAGCTTTACAGCAATTACACGATTTGTCCAGTGGCTGAGAGCATCATTCAATACATTCTGTGAAGGAATGATGAGAACCAAAAGTCAAAGACAAGTACCCACGAAGGTTCCTACCGCATCAACATGTCCGCGAATTTCCTGCTCTGCAAGTCGATGGCGGCGCAGTCTTAGTGCCTTTTCCTTCCAACCTGCAGGAGGACCAAAAGTCGTTAGTTCCAAAGGTGCTCCAAACAGAGGTAGTGCTCTGACGTACTGGAAAATAGCTTTCCCACCCTACCCGTGTTCCACTCCCGCAACCGCTTCTCCCTGGCCCGCGCCTCCGCCTTGTCCACCCATATTCTCCAGGCCCGTCTCATCATGAAGTACTTGTCGGCGATCTTCGCCTGACGGAAATGCTTCAGATGCGCGCGCAACTGCACGCGCCACCTGAAGAGAATGCGAAATTGTAGCTGAACGCGGGCATATTGTACTGCAAAGGCATGCGCGCCTTGCTGCGTAGCAAGGCGCTTGTGCCAAACCCGGAGGGCTGAGGAGGCAACATTTACCTGGGAACGCTGGGCAAAAGCAAGTGCGGCATCTAGTAAACCCACATTTCAGAGGAAAATATCAAAAGAGGATTGGACGGCTGCCAGACCTTCAAATTTCTTCTGGTGCCGTAGGCGTTTTTTCCACGCCTCCCACGCCTGCCGGAGTAGTCTGGCATTGTATACACGTTCCAACAGACGGCCGCGCTCGTGGGCTTTCCATACTCTGACGACGGCACGAACGAGGACGTCCTCTTGGCGGGCGATATGCCTGTCGGCTCGTCGTTCCAATGTCTGGTGCAAGAGATAACTACAACACTCTAAATGGCGATGTGTCAAAAGGCGTACCAGGATCCGATTATGGACACTCTCCCATCGTCTGAACGCGAACCGCTTTACGGTAGCATCATGAAATGCGTCCGCCCTCTGGTGTTCATGCCTACGAAAAATAAGTCTGCGAGCATTCTTGGCCAGTATATATGACCGCGGACGCACGTTCTCTGGCGCCAAAACGCCATACACTGCCTCACCAAGCGGGCCCCAACTCTCTCCGAGACTTCGCGTTCTGCGCTCCTCAGCTCCGCAGCCCTCACCCACGAGTCCCAACACCGAACGACAACCCTCCCTTCTCGCGCAACGACCAACTGATCCGCGCGCTCCTTCATCGCGTCCATTTCTCGCAGTCCATCCTTCCACCGCTCGAAACAGCGCCCGACGAGGCGCACGGCGATGCGTTGCTGCATGAGGCGGCTCTGGTACAGCTGGCGCCATCGCGCCCACGCGTCCCTGCGCAGTGCTGCCTCGCGCAGACTCCGCACCGTCTGCATTCGCACGCGCATGTCGGCGCGCCACGCGGCCTTCCGCCTCTCCTGCAAGTGCGCGTGCCAACGGACGAGCGCAGCTTTCTGACGATATGCATTGGCGCGAGCGTCGGCCTGCGCCGCTTCCTCGCGCCGCCGTACTAGCGCGGAACGCCACTTGTGAATGGCGACGCGGAGAACAAACGTATCTCGCGCGTGAGTGATTTGGGCTGTCGTTGCCTACAATGCGTAGGGAAGAAGGGGACATGAGTTGCATTCAGCATGACTATGAGCCGCATGAGCAGGAGACGTACGATTATCCAGTTGTGACCCAGTTTCCACACGTCGAAGCACCGCTGGAGCAACCGCGCGTTGCGGAACCGGTCTGCCGACTGCTCATCCTGCGTGACACGGATTTTGTTCCACGCGTCATCTTCGTCCGCGGCGCGCCGATGGGGTGTGCGCAGGTCGGCTAGCGATCTGCGCGTGGCGGAGCTTATAGGTGTTGGATGCGACACCGGCGTAGGCTGTGAAACCTGTTTCATTTTGCGGGGCGAAAGGGGAGGCGTGCTGGTCAAGAAGGGGACGGACTTGTCAATGTCGGGGTCCCGTTCGGGCCAGCGCCATCCAGCGGCCTTGCTGGGTGCCAATGTAGAGGAAGGTGGATAGCTGGAGGTAGCTCCAACGTCGAGACCAAGGGTGTTGTTGGTAGTCGTAAGCTCTGATAATGGTCGCCCGCGCGCGGGCGCAGGGGTGGCGCGTGGCTGCGTGTCTGCCTCTGTATCTGTCACGTCAGTCCGGCTGAGAAGATCATCAGGTGCAGACTCGGAGGGTTCGGGGGGTTCGTGAGTCGGTTCATGTTGCAACGTCTTGAGGCGTTGTAACAGGCGTGCGGTATTAGACGATTGGACAGGAGGGGCTAGCAGAGTAACCTTGGAGGGAAGACGAGCCTGAGGAGTAGCATTATGTAGAGGTGGTCTGCCCCTTGTGGGTGCCGATGTCGCGGTGTAGCCGTTCTGCGCCCTGACTGCGCGCCATTTGGAAGCCCAATTCTCGCCCTTGAGCGTCCCGATCTTTAGCAGTTTTCTGTAGTACTCGACCTCATTTTCGGCGTCCAGCCCGCGCTCGCTGATGACATCGTTATACGCTTTGAAGATATGGATGAAAGTTGTCGCGGAGGGTGGGGCGCGACTTATAACAGCATCGAGGAACTCGATCTCGTCCGGGGTGAGTCTCGCGAGTTCGGCTATTGAGAGAGAGGACGAGCGTGATACATCCGAGACTGCTGAGCGTTGTATGAGAGTTGCAGCGTAGCTATTCGGTGGAGTCGAGGAGCGTACAGGAACGAAGAGGGTGGACATGAGATGAGAGTTGAATCGCTTGTTGATCGCGACGCGTCGAGGACCAACACGGACACGTGGACGCGTAAAAAGTTAAAATTACAGTATACAGTACTTGGTGAATATATTCTCAGAAATGAACCCGCAACGCATCAGACACTCTCGATTCCACAGGGCAGTAAGGACACTTCACCTGGCTGAATTGTCGAAGATCTTCGTTAGACGCCGGAAATAATATAAAAGGCACAGGGACAACATACCCGTTCGACTTGCTCAACTTTTGCAGACTATCTTTCGAAACGACATGTCCGCAGCTCATCATCATCGGCGGGTTCTGCTCTGTGGCCTGATCTTTGGACACGGGGCACGCAAAGACCGAATGGTACCGATTTTCGGGAGGCAAAGGAATTTCAATCTGGACCGGATTGAGTAAAATACAACAATGAGCCCTTCAGGGCGGAGTACTCACCGGTAACTCGTCCGTCTGACTCCATTCGCTCTTTCGTTCTCGCATGATCTTCCTCCCTTTCTCAATCTTGGCCAGGGCACCCCCACCACCGATATCCCCCACCACTCTCAATGGCGGCTGTTTGCTCATTCCCAAGCTCGCGCTGAACTCTGTCGCGAACATGTTCTCGAGATCGAGGTGGATCGTCTCCGAGGTAAGGTCCTCGTACGGAGACTTCTGCATCCGTTCTCTGGGAAGGAATACCAAACAGCCCATTAAACGTTTGACCTCTGCCGGATGCGTAGCGAAGAATGGCTGTAAGTGATCGTTGGCATACTCGATGGCCCTGGATTGCTCTGAAGGTTTGGGTGAAAGAAGGCGGAGATACTCGGAGCGGTGAAGATAGAATTCGAGGGAGGAAGAGTGGGACTGCAGAAAAGCACGGTTGCGTTCTACCCATCTAGTGATTCCGTGAACGATGGGTGAGATGAGAATCGTATAAATAAAAGGAGGCAACGCACTCCAACGCAGGTTTGATGTCTTTGTTCCGTAAGGCGAGCAGTATTCGATACAAATCCACGAACTGTGACTGTCGCTCTGCTGGTAAATCGACGCCAAACTCCTAAATTTCAACGAAAAAAGCGAGCTGAACATCAATGTTCCTCGTGTTAGAGTCAAGGCAAATACCTGCATGAAAGTCTCTGCCGTAGAGAAGCGACCCGTCCTGAGGAAATGGGTAGCGATGACATGTCCCAGAGCGCCCTGGGCATCCTTCGACGCAAAAAGAGGGTCATATGTTGGCAGCGGCGTCGCAAACCTCTGCCATTAAATGCCCGCCGGTCAAAAGTCTAATTAGACATTGGGGGAACGAGCCCATCGGCTCACCTTATCCAGAGCCTTCCCGTATCTCACCAGACTGTTGTATATTTCCTTCTGGCGTTCATCAATTTCCTTCTTTCTCGCCTCTACTGTCCGCGCAAGCGATGTCAGCTCTGCCTCGGTGGCAAGACCTGCCTCGAGCCTCTTCTTCTGGACGTGGAGGGTCTGGAGTAGAGAGTTGAGCGACTCCTGTATCGCTGGTGTCTTGCTTTTACCCGTCGATGGTTCATCCGAGACTAGCTTCTGAAGCTTTTCAAGCTCCTTTAGAACTGTTTCCATCACGTCGGTGTTGCAGGCTGTGAGCCCGCCCCAGCTGGCCTGCCTACAGAGCGTGACGAATTCCTGAATCTTAGATCCAACTCGGTTCCGGGCCGAACTCCGCCGAATTCAGTCCACACAACGCACGACCTCATCTCCACACAAAAAATGCCTCGATTCTTGACCGGAGACGAGCTCGGAAATATCAAGTCATTCAAGTACGCTCCCTCCTCGAAAGCCGAGTCTAAGGTAACCGTGACCACTCTCTACGATGGGAGCGGGAAAGGAAAGGAGCGTGCGGTGCAAAAATTGGCCGTTCACAGCTCGGGGGACTCGGACGGTCCGCTAGTACGTCAAGTCAACCCTAGCATGTCTGCTCTCACACAAAAGCTTACTGGGTCCTGGAGTAAAGGTAGCGGTCGCGTGCGCTGACGGGTCTGCTTCTGTCTCCAGACTACATGCACAGAGTTTAGACACGTTACGCGAGTGGACCGAACCTCGTCTCAAACCCGGTCAAAAATACGTAGGCCTTGCCGCATCGCCCGCGTATGTCAAAATTTCTCTCTCTCGCGTCGTAACGACGCCATCTGGGCCAAAGTCCTCAACTGCTCTTTCTCTGGAAGGGGAGTATACTCATGCACTTCGAACGGCGCCCTCCGCCTCACTCCGCTGTTATGCGACGCGGACGCGGAGCCAGAGCAGCCTCGAACGACCGTCTTGCCCATACGTCTGTGCGCATGGCGCCTCGCGCCAGACGGGACCACGTTCGCTTACGGAGGCGACGAAGTCGAGCTCTCCGTCTGGGACGTCGAGGTCGCATTTGCGCCAAAGCAACAACCCTCGCCACCACCACCACCGCCCCAATCCGAAAGCTCCAGGAAGCGCAAACGCCGCTCCGAGATGCTCCTTCCCGGAGAGCTGTGGCGAGCAAAAAACGTATGTATATTTGTGTGGGCCCCCGCGTGCATGGATAGGGCTCTCTGACCTCTTCGATTGATTGCGTGTAGGTCACGAACGACTCCCTGAGCCTGCGACAGCCCGTGCATAACACCTGCCTCGCCTACCTCTCCACAACCTCCCAGCACCTCCTCGCAGGCACTCAGCGTGGCGATATCCGTCGCTATGACACGCGCGCGGCACGGAAACCTGTGGCTGAGTGGAAGCAGATCGTCCCCACTGGAAGCAATAGCGGGGTCGGGTCCGTCGAGAAAGGTCTTCACGAACAGTACGTGCAATTCCGCAACACGACGCCATCATTTCATTTCATTCTTTCTTTCCTCTACCTTCCTTCCTTAACGCGTGACCCATCCCATCCAGCGAGATATTTGTTTCGGACCAGACGAGCAACCTGTTCGCTATAGACACGCGCAAGGGGCGCGTCATCTACGGCTACAAAGGTGATTCTCTCCCTCCCTCCCCCCCATATCTCCATCTCTTATTTTTGTGCTAAAAATTTCATTTTCAACGTCGACGTTGGTTTTTTTTTTGTTTGTCAAGGTATCGCCGGAGCTGTCACCTCCATGGCTCCAAGCCCCGCCGGACTCGTCTCGACGGCGCGCGATCGCTACGCACGCGTGCACAGCACGTTCCCGCCTCCTCCCGACGCAGGCCAGCCGCAGGACGACAAGGGCACGGTGCTGGAGAAGGTGTACATGAAGAGCATACCGACGTGCGTTGTCTGGGACGGGGTCATGGACGAGGATGGAGGTGATGGCAATTCCGGAGGTGATGATGACGACGACGAAGACATGTGGGAGGGCATGCAGGTTGCGGAGGACAGCGAAGACGAGGGTGAGACTCAGGCTCGGCGCAGGCGCACTGGACGCAAGTGAGCTCGTACTAGCCGTGCATCGAGCATAAGTCCTCCCATCACCTTTCTTAGAGGGAAAACCACCCGGCTCCCTCCACCGTTAGTACACGAATAAAATGTCCACTTCCAACCCAGAGGGACACCCAGACCCTGGGGGACCTTCAGACATTCATTGCAAGACCAACATGCCACTCCTATGAGCGGCAGACCTATATCATCCTCGCACACGACGGGGATCATATCAGTATATATATTTCCCGCCTATCCTCGCTACCGGCACGCCCACGAGTCTACAATAGCCTTATTGCATCCCATACGGCTGATGATTCAAGACGAATGATCAATTTCTCGCAATTACTTGGACATAAAATATTACACGTCCATGGCAGCAGTCAAGAAGCTTCACAGCGCCTCCAAAATACAAATACATTGTACACATACAACTCAGAGACCACCAATCTTACTCTTCCAGACATGGGCCTTTTCAAAGCCATTCTGTCCCAGGCGATCTGTGCAACGGGTCAATCATCGAAGAGAGCGATGCGGTCATCATAGGCGCTTACAATCCATGAACGTCTGTTGAATCTCTTCACTCGTGGTCATCACGAATGGACCGTACTGTACGACCTCCTGATCAAGCGGTTCTCCCGCGACCTGAAGTAACCTGCATGAGATTCCTCCTCTGACAAACGCGAACAGATTCCTTACCAGGATAAAATCGGTGTTACCCTCTAGGGCGGTGACGGAAATGCCGGTCTCCTGACCATCGGCGGACAGGACGAGCGTGTGGAACGCATCGTGTGTCGTGCTCGCGTCGCCAACGGTAATCTTCCCGTTCATGGCTGCAAGAGATACCTCAGCCCGATCAAATGGCAGATAGAAGCCAGAGGCGTACTGTAGATGAACGCAGTCCAGCCAGCCGCTAATGAGGAGGAGGCGATTCGGTTCAGATCGAAATTCAGAAAAGAGAAGGAAGGGGTACTTACGCAGGGCTTGGAAGATCTTGCCTGGTTTTTTGAATTTGACGTGGAAATACCAGCATCCGCCGAGGGGACGAACAGGTGATTCTTGCCCATGGCTCTTCCCGCTGATCACAAGAATTTCGGGTCCATCGGGTCCATCGGGGAACGCGCTGGGTATGCTGGAGACATATACGTCAAGCCCATCGTCACCAAGAAGTTCTTCGAGCGAGTTACTTTTCGGGATCGAGCTCCTGGTACGAAGGTTCTACCATCTTGTGCTGCTTCGGCAGGTCGACCCAAAGCTGCAGGCCGCGAGGTTCGGGCTTTCCGGGTTCGTGGACAGGCATTTCGGCGTGGATGACTGCAAAGAGTGGCGCCATTTAGCGAGGTGGACTACCCCAACACATCGTAAAGTGCTTACTTCCGCGGCCCTGTGACGGTGAGAGGAGGAAGGAATTGATATCATTTATGACTCTGCGCAGAGGCGCGGATAGGAGACGTACAGCGCACATCCATTGGACACCACCCTCTCGGATGATACCTGCATGACCCGCAGAGTCCTCGTGTTTGCTAGCACCTTGAGTAATGTAGGTGACGGTAGCCTGGCCGCGATGCGGGTGGTCGGGGAAACCCTACACAGCGGAGAATGCATATACGTCATCGTGATAATTTCAAATGCAGGAGAGACGCACTGCGCCCTTGCCGATGTGGAAGTGGTCGAGCATGAGGAAGGGCGTCAGGTTTCGCAGCTGCTGGGAACCTATGGAGCGGCGAACGAGTGCGCCCGCTCCCTACCCAGGTTACGCATCTCTCTCAGTACGTGGACAAGAAGATGGATAGCAAAGTACCTCTGACGTCTCTTGTGAGAGAACCTTCTTTATCACGCTTCGAGATACGGAGGCCATCACAGTTGTTGAAAGGAGGTTGGAGAGTATAGGAGAATTGTCGGATGCGGGAGATCTAATGGCAACATGCAACAGTTTGCAGCCATATATACCCTCGGGCATTGGCTTACCATCATAGCCGTTGACAAAGCTGTTACTTGTTCGATGCAAGTCTTGCGTAAGCTAGATTATTTTTTGTTCTAAAAGCATCGCTTTTCTTCCCGAAATAATGACAGCCATGGGACGTGTGTTCCGTTAATGGTGTTCAACACTGCCCGCCGTGGACGCAAAATGGCCTTTTTTGAGGATGCTGATTATGGTGCTCTGAGTAAGCAAGATTGCGTCGTAATACGCGCGCCTCTTTCTTTCACGTCACAAGGACAAAGGAGGCGAATGGAATGAACGTTTCAGGCTCGGGAAAACGAGCACCTTCGCATCATCGGCAAGTAAACAATCACTTGATGACAATCGCTGGTCACAATGGCTGTAAAAAAGGTGCTTCGTATCCCAGTAAGTTCTCGAGCCACCTCGGCTATCTGGATAGTTTCTGTAAATTACTTGTGAAAACATTTAAGATAGCTCGGAAATAATTATAGAGGACCTTTTACAAAAAAGGCAAATAAATACAAATAAGTATTTTCAACTTTTCCGGTTGACCTTTGTCCCCTGCCGTTCACCGACACCCGGGAGCCTGAGACGAATGATTTCACCACAACTCTTCTGCTTGTGGACGCTGCGCTGCGCTGCCAGTGTGCGCTGTTGAAGACTCAAATGGCTGACCATCCTGGATACCAAGGGTCGTTGTGATGACTATCTTCAGGCTGCACCGTGACGCTCCTTTCACTTTGGCATCTCTCTTGCTTCCCACATAGAGGTGCCCATTCTTGTGAGCAAGATTATGTGTGTTGACTGTGTCGACGCCCGACTTTTTGCCTCCTCTACTGCTCGAAAGAATGGGTATGCGCTCAGACGGTGAGGCGGTTCACACGCCGGATACATGTACTTACCAAGTCGTGAACGTTCTGTACCGTGTGCATGATGGCCGGAGTCGGTGCATTTAACGCGCGCACCACCATTCCCCCCAACAGGACCTTAGGCATGATCCGGATCGATATGCGAAAGCGAAGCCGGTCGGCTCGCAGGTTACAGTATGCTGTAGTAAGTCTATCGTAGCGGGTCGCGAAATCATTGGGTCCTTTTGTCAGTCCAAGGGTTGAAAGGTCTTTACAAGCTACCAATGCTTTCAGCGAGCATGCACCGTTGTATTACCCAATAACTAGCCATTGATCATACACGAGTAGTAGTAGCCTGTGGAGAACACAGGCGTCGGACGCTTTGGTCTGCCATACTCAACGAGCCAGGAAAGACACAATAGCGCGGTAGGATAGACCTGGTCTCGCTGTGCATTACGAGAGTACGGG
>Ga0137394_10000175_pt1 | contig 44811 bp, 56 predicted proteins | sample czobulk116metaG_FD_108278 | JGI IMG/M metagenome (GOLD analysis project Ga0137394, IMG submission 108278) | Vadose zone soil microbial communities from Angelo Coast Range Reserve, California, USA - czobulk1.16 metaG | ecosystem: Environmental > Terrestrial > Soil > Vadose zone | place: USA... | reverse complement strand
TGTCATACTTTCGATGAACCAAGTTGTTGTACCCTCGTGATGCGTGTCACACGCAGTGTGATAATTTACAGATGGATCCGGTGTTGAGAGCCATTTCATGGCCGCTTGTTGCAACGGCTTCCCTGTGAGGATATGAGCTATCTCTGGCCAAGGTAGGCATAGTAACTAGATCACGAACGACGTATATCCGAGTCATGAGATTCACTTGATATCACTGGTAGTTGATAGTCACTTCAATTGATACTTTAGCCTGAGATCCGTCTGTCCGCGGTAATACTGGTTGGCGAAAAGCGTTGCTCTCGACTTGCGGCGATGTCTCATGTGCTTTTGCCGCCATTATGAGTACTAGTATGTTGGAGCCTCATACGAGCCTGAGAGTGATAAGACATGTGACCCCGATCATGGCCCGATGTCTCTACTATAAGTTTGTCGCTGTCCCTCAGGAAGGATTCCTCAGTTCCTCGCCCAAGCGGCTCAGTATTCGTTTCTTTTCCAAGGCACTGGTTAGTGAGCACAGAGCGTTGACTTCTTGTATCATGGCCATGATCTTAACTCCGCTGCAGCCCCAGTTTCGTTCGCACACTCATTGCATCCGCTCCCACTCGGATCTTTTTTGATCATACAAACATCTTCGAACTTGAAACATGCGCTCCTATATGAATCTCATCGTTTTGAATCTTGTGGCGTCTACTGTTTCCTCTGCTCCCCTTAATCCGCCTCGCAGCCTGGGGCCGTATGTAGAAATCTACTTGTTGACTTTAAAGGCCCTTCGTGATAATTGGATTGTCACTAGGACGCCGCCGGGCTTCCGCAATAATGTATGGGCTGATAATGGCGTGTTTCATCCGCATCTTATGTGGAATGGTAAGCACTGGCCTCCACCTTTTTCAAATTTTGCCAACCCTCCCCCTGCCGGCGCTCCCCCTGCCCGTGCCAATCCCCCTGCCCTTGCCAATCCCCCTGCCAGTACCAATCCCACTGATGTCCCCTGGGACCAGTGGATTATCGACGTACATAGTGACTACCATCCGCCCACAACCACTGCCACAAGCCGGGCACTTATGTAACATGCGGCGTTACATGCCTGGTACCCAGTAGTTAGCCAGAAGGAAATGAGGCGGTTCAGGTAGATTGACAATGGATAGCTTTTGATAGGATTACCAAATGGAACAGTGCCTCGATGAGAACAAAACACGTTGATTCCATGATATTCTTATCGGATTGGAAATGATTGCAAACAGATCGGATTTCATTGCAGATTTTCTATAGTACAGATGCTACATAAGGACCCAACGTGACTTGTACTGCTGGGTTCCAACAGTAACGACGCTTTTGCCAGAGCCCGCTATGAACTGAGGGCACGCGCTCTCGCTACCTCCAGAAGCGCTCCAGGCAGAGAGATATGGCAGCATCAGGTCAGATTAGAAACAAAAAATGTATTTCTCATAACAAAGTATTGTAATGTACAAGCATTGTACATCAAACGAAATACTGTAGTCCCAGCAGGAAATGAGGTAATTCGGGTAAATTGACAATAGATTATCGATTAGCTTTTGAGGATTACCAATGAAATGGAACAGTGCTTCGACTAAGAACGAAACACGTTGATTATTCCATAAGATTCATATCGGATTTCATTGCAGATTTTCTATCTATAGTACAGATGCTACAGGACCCACCGTGTCTTGTACTGCTGGGTTCCAACAGTAACGATGCTTTTGCTGGAGCCCACTATGAAAGTCCATGTCAGTTCATCAGCAAAAAGAAATTCATCTTATTCCACTTATTCCATCTTATTCCTTACTTATACCTCTTATTTTGGGGGTAAGAAAGGAATAAGTAGGAATAAGATGAAATTTTTTTTTCTGATGTTATTACACCTAAGATGTGCAGCATGAGGGAACATACGTTTTCCATGGATCCAAAATAATGACCTAGATTGTTTCCAATCCTTGAGTGTCATACTTTCGAACCAAGTTGTTGTACCCTCGTGATGCGTGTCACACGCAGTGTGATAATTTACAGATGGATCTGGTGGAGAGAGCCATTTCATGGCCGCTTGTTGCAACGGCTCCCCTGTGAGGACTCGGATATGAGCTATCTCGGGCCAAGGTAGGCGTGGCGACGAGATCACGAACGACGTAGATCATGATATTCGCTTGATATCAGTTGATATATATCCTCAGCACCTAAAAGATAGGACTCGGAAATACTCAGCGGTACTGTGGATGAGTTGTTATGAATGGCATCAACGCCACTGACTTGGATCTCGTCTACGGGGCCCCGTACCTTAATGGCACTCTTTACTCTGTCAGAGACACCTTCCATAGTATCGCACGTCCCCTGGGTGTTGTTGTCGACAAGCTTTTGTTCTCGGCCTCATCTGGGATCTTCGGACTTTCTGCGGTCATCACATCAGGGTCGTTTCACTCGTTTGCCATTCGTTGTCCTGTTTTTTTCGACACCTATCGCTAAACATTGAAAGCATAGTCGAGTTGTACAGCTATCACGCACCGGTGACCTTTACCGCGTCACGTATACCGTGCGCCTCGTTCTCGACTTTGTCACCAACACCGTGTATAGCCCTCAGGGCTCCCGCAGCTGACATTCGAGCCTCTCCCGTTGTCACTTTCTCGAGCATCTGTAGCGCCTCCTCTATTTCCTCCCTTCCCACGAGCTTCTTCACAAATGCTTCTGGTAACGGATGAACCAAGGATTCTATCGGTAGCGAGATACAGACTCACTTGCACGACTCTGCTCAATCTCTTTTGTCACGATTGCAAGGATACGAAGTATCTCAACCGAGACTATCATAATTGCGTCCGTCATTCCGACGGTTGGCGGGACCTCGGTATAGACTTCCAGCCGTCTGAAAATATTCTCAACGCGCTCAATGAGCTCAAAGAGAATGCCTCGAGTAGCGATAACAGCGGTTACAGCCTGAGATGTCACATTAATGGCCTGGATAAGGCAAATCGAGTAATATACTTACCGAGAGGAGGATGCCCATGCCTGTGATGGTCACCCCTCCAGGTGGGTATGCCTGAAGAATAAATATCAGTGAGCAGATTCTGGACGAACTACCTCATACTACCAGGGCCACCGCGCCGCCAATGGTTGCAGAAAATGCGTTGATGACTTTCACGGTGAGATCCAACCATTTCCTCAATCTACCATCGCTACTCCCACTCGAAGACTGGTCGAATCCTGGGATTTGTTGTCGTAGCATGGTGATAATATCACCCGGAGAACTGCAGGACTGAAGTTTGTAGAATAGTGGATTCGAGGAGGGATCTTTCCTAGTTTTCTTTGTATATTCTTGTAAAGCACTGTCGAACATAGACCGGTAGTTCGCGCGTGCGGAGTTCTCTGGAGGAGTTTCCGGCATAGTGACCTTGGTTGAGGAACGGTAGGAATGGCTGCGGGATGAAGGGAACTAGGCGCTCTCCTCACCTGTGCCCTCCGACATGTCATCGATGCTCTGATAAGTGGACAAAGCCGCATCTCACTCCCACGTCTGAGGCATAGCTGACACAGAAAATGTGAAGATTCATCAATGTCCAGTATTATCATTGCCCTTCCTATCCCAGTGTGAACTTTCTCATAGCCATAACGCGACTCTGAGCCCGGTCACTTTTCTGTTGCATTTCTCCCCCGACTTGAGGCCTTTCATATCTTGGTCCCACTAGAGCTCGCTAGGTCGGCACCGCCAGTCTTACGCCACTGGCCGTCTCGGCCATACCATTAAGTATGGCTGGCCATCAACGCACGCTTACCTTCTCCGGCGTTGTGTTATATCCTCTCCTGCGAAGATGAGTGCAGGCGAGACCATGTTCGCGCTTGGTGAAGAGGTGTTAGAGCAGCACGAGTAGCACCCAAGCAGTTGCCTACCGGGATCATAGCTGCAGACAACGAATTGGAAACGACTCCATTATCGATGGTAGTTACGGACGAAGACAGGTTCCGCTTTTGAACCCGGAGAGGCTCCGACTAGGTTTGTTATGCGTATTAAAGCGTTGGGCGAGATAGATCTACGATGGGATAGTAAATAAACGCATGGGGTATTCCTATTTGTGCTTCGACGAATGCGAAGCTGGGAAAAGTCCGAATATGAACTCGGATATGCGTGCTGGAATGGCAGTTGCGAGAGGAGAGAACTGTCTAGACGCGCTCGCGAGGACAACCGCGAGTGCGGCCTTAATTCGCCTGCGATTGGGACTATCGCGCAATTCAGCTTGGGTCCGACTGCTATTTCTGTTTCCTTTGCAGTCGTCGCATTATCGCGGTCGTTGTGGTAACGATGGAAAATTTACTCGAGTGGAGAAGCATGCTAATGATACAGGGAGCGAGTGAGGCTGTCAATAGGGGATTACTGGTATGAAATCCGCGGAGGTCGAGTTGAAAAGTGAAAAGTGACCGGTGTTGTCTCCGTGTATGAGCGGCCCGAGTGCGGCCCGGGATAGGGCGTGCAAGTTGGTCCCCAGCGCAGCCCGTTTTTTGGTCATATTTAGCATAATTTACGAGGGGTTCATAATACCCGGTAGCACGACAGGGATAAATAGAATATACCAAAATCGAGTAAGATACAAGCGATTCTCTGAGTCCGTGACAGCAAGAGAAATAAAAACCAGGGGACAACCTTGTAGCATATGAAGGTATTACGTGCGTTGAACTTTGACCCCTTGCACAGACCCCAATATCCGGTTCACGATTTGCTCTTCCAACTGCTTCGCGCCCGTCCGTCGCTCTTTTAACCTCTCAAGCCCGCCCCTGAGGGACTTCATATGCACTTCAATTGGTATGGCATCACCGACAAGCTTGGGAGTTGCGACCCGCTCTCGAAGCTCTTCCATGTCATCAGCCATCCTCTCCAGCATCTGCAATGCTGCGACGACATGGGCAAGCGCACGGTTCCGGTATCCGCTGACACCTTTGAGTAATGCGAGATGTTCGTCCATTCCCTTCAGTTCGTCGCGGTTACCACCCAGAATCGTCCACAGCTGCGCGAGGACTCCGTCGAGAAGTTCCTTCCTGGCCGTGGAAATTGAGGTGTCTTCACGAGAAATGAGTTCGTGGATAGATTTCAGATGTTCTTCGAGTTTGTTGAGATCAGAAATTGACACCTCGGCCTCCAAGACGAGGCGCCGCATGTTGGTCGAAAGTGTATTCATCGCCTCGGTGAAAGTCCGAGTAACAGTCTCTTTAGTTGCGGCCACGGAGGGATAAGAATTCCAAAGGCGCCTGATCGAAAGTCCCAAGGGTCGCGAGTTGGCTTCCTCAATGGTTTGAAGAGCATAGTCATTGATGGCGATGATACTTCATCACTCGTTAGTGGCTACATGAACTCAGAGAGCGGATGAACATACGTGTCTACGGCACCTCCCACCTTGGAGCTGAAGCGCGTCAGCCCACGGCTCGCCTTGCGTGCGTCCTTCACAAAATCGCTCAGCGAGTCCGCGAGCATCTGGCGGCTTTTCAGGTTACTGACTCGCACTCGCGTCGCGAGGTCACTCGTCGCCATTTCCGCCTTCTTTATCTCGAGTGCGAGTCCGGGACCTTCAACAGTTTCGTCGAGCAGGGCCCCAAGCGACTTGCTTTCCACGTTCACGAGGCCCGGGAAATCTGCCCACACTGGGGTACGTGCAGGATTTGAAGGGGGGGATGGTTTACTGGGTCCTGTGAAGGGGCAGAGAAGCGAAATGACCGGGATGTGGCATATCGGCGCAAGCGCAGTCTTGACAGCACCCGACATAATGGCAAGAACATATGCGCAGGCCAGTACAGCGAGGGTAATCGATATGGGGTACTTCATTATGCGCAGGACTGTGCCGAGCACCTCTGTGATGTAACAGAGAGCAGGCGTGAGTGAAGTAGCCAGGATATTGCGGAACTCTGGGCCGGGAGTGCCGACTGCTTCTTGAGAGGGCTGTTCGACTTTAGATCTGTGCTGTGGGACTGGTGTCCCCGATGGCTGTTGAAGCTGTTCGACTGAAGAACTGCCCTGTGGAACGGGATAACCCATCGGATCTTTGAGAAGAGGGTGAATTGGGGAGCTATGCTGTGGGATGGGGCTCCTCGTCAGCTCCTGGAAAAGTTGCTGCCTGGTTGGGTAACCGTGCTCTGGACCTGAAGTGTCCAGGAGTTCTTGAGAAGGGAGTTCAACTACGAATCCGCGTTCGCGTTCGCGTCGTGCCCGGCCGGGGCCGCGATTATCGACAGGGATGTGCTTGCGTGGAGAGGTGGCCGCATAGCCCACGCGCTGCCTCGCGGTCCTTCGTGTACGCACAGCACTTTTGAATGAGCCTGAAGTCGTAGCGGATGGTGATCTTGAGCGATAAGGCCGCTCGTCATTCGGTTCGTCTTCCCACTGCTGCTCATCGTCCGAGACTTTGACGGATTGCTGTGGTGCATATGGAAGGCGAGCCATATCTGGTGGTGATAGCAAGGAACAAGGGCATGGCAGGTGCCAAACCACATATTTGTACTCGGATCCACGCGTGATAGTCGTGGGACGTGGCTGTGCCAACACGCTGCCCACGTGATCGTCATGCAAGTGTCGCCGAGTCGACGTCGCGCAAATGCAGAGTAAATGAAGCGGTCCACATGGAATCCTCATCCGTCGTCGAGTTCTCTCTCGAAGACAGGTTCGTTGATGAGGTGCGTCTCATAATCATTGCACAATAGTCACTTCCATCACACTCCACACAGTCCCAACTATCGGGCGAGAGCGGAGATGTGTACCTCTTCTCATGGTTAGCATCCGTGGAAAGATTTTTGAAATCATCTTCGCCCGTCAGCCACTGCCCCATTGTTACCATGCTTTCTACCGCTCACGGCCTTACAGGATGACATCAAGGCCGCCCAGAAAGACCTTGAAGCAGGTCTAATCAGTGTCGTTTCGACAAGCCTGTCCTACCCAGTCCCTGGGCGTGCACTACGCAACTTGGTCGCGAGTTGTTTTTTAATCCTTTATACTCGTGGGGATTCAAAGAATATGTTTGATACCCTCATCTCCTTCCTGAAGGTAGCAAGCGACTTCAAAGCTCCGGCAGATCGAGACCAAAATAGAATGTAAGTCCTGGCCTTATATCTCTATATCTCTAACACTTTCTCTTGATGCTCGTATTGTAGAGCGTCACTATACTGCATCGGCGAGCTAATGGGCATATTTGGGACACAAGTACGCGTTTCTGACCCAGTAGAACAACACCATTGACTACGACTTGGGAAGGTCATGTCTTTCATGACGGAGATTGCGACAGTTGCAATTAAGACTTACAAATTATCTGGTGTAAGTCTCATTTCAACCAGGGTTTTCTCGACTCGCAGTAGCCTGACTTCCCTCTAGTCCATCTCACTTCGTTATCATGCTACCATCGCTCTCCGAAAATCCCTGTCAACTGCACGACGAGCTGCGACGGAAGCTGTAACCAAAGATGTCGTAAAGCAAATGAAATCTGCCCTCAACGACAAGTCCCTTCCTGTTAGGCGAGCTGCTTGCGAGGTACTACCTCTCTCCTATTACAATACGTGTCGTTATTCCTCATACCTTAGGTTCTCATGGTCATGTATCCCCTCCCTGGCGGAGACTGGACGGCATCAGAAATCGAGTCTCTAGTCTCGCTATGTGTGAAGTCTCTCGACACTGCCGATCAAATCACTCGGCACGCGCTTGCGCAACTTGTTGGCCTTGTCCTCTCCTCATCACAGGCTCCAGCCGTCATTCCTACTCAGGACCCAACAAGGAAAAACAAACAGGAACAAGGGGAAGAAGACGACCCCACGCCTACTCTAGCGCCTGCTGGAGAAACCAAGACAATCCTGACGCTCAGTGAGATGCTGCATCAGCTTTCGATGCACTTTAATAAGGCACAGATAACACACAAGACACGCGTTGGAATCTTCGACTCCTACGCTGCGCTATTCACCACATTGGGTCCAGCGTTCATCGAGACAAACTATGGCACCATTATACAACACTTCGCGTCTGAGGTTATCAATACTCCTCGCAACTCTTCGACCCGCTATGAAGTACTCTTTGTCCGCCGTCTCGTCGGCATCCTTTTCCGTGACCTTATCGGAGTTCGTATGTTGAGCGAGCAATCCCAGATTGCTGCCATCCAGGAGTTGTCGAAAGTTTATTTAAAGAGGTGGCCCGCCTTGATGCCTGGGTCAACTGCGCCAACTCCGCACATATTAACCATTGTGCTGAGGGAGGTTGCTGGGCTCTTGCAACAACTTGGAAATGCGCCTCCTCCCGTGCAGGTACGAGAGCCGGTCCAGGAACCTGGGCACACTCTTACCTTGTTGCCTAACAGGAAGCCCTCGCGGAACCTCTGGTAACGCTCCTTGCCCATCCAAGCCATACCGTGCGTATCCACACTGCGTGGGCCTTGCGCATATTCTGTTTCTCTGCACCGTTGCGCCTCCCCAAGATTGTTATCAACGCAGTTGAGCTGCTTCAGCGCGATATCAATCTCCTCACAAGTCAGTCCCAGACCCAAACAACACCATCAGATTTAACATCACGTGCTTTGGGCCATGCATATGGCCTTGCCGCACTCGTGACTGTTATACCTGAACGACCACTCTACGTTTCATACGACATCAGTGCCAAGGTATTTGACATGGCAATCACGCTGCTGAAGCGCACAGGTGAACATACAGTTGCGTTGGCGGGCGTAGAAGTCGAGACCGCGTGGACGTGCATCGCCGCTCTCATGACCTTGGGCCCGAACTTCGTGCGGGCGCACCTGCCGCAGCTCCTTGTCCTCTGGCGGAACGCGTTACCCAAACCACCCTCGAAGGATACGGCCGCGCGCACAGCGGCGGAATGGGGCTTCCTGCTACACGTACGCGAGGCTGCGCTTGGCGCGATACTCGCGTTCTTGAGACACAACTCCCCCACACTTGTAACGTTGGACGTCGCCCGCCGCCTCACCACTCTACTCAGCAACGCATTTCTGTTCGCGAACGCCTATGCCGCGCAGGCACCCTATGTTGACGACCCACTCGCAGGACCGGAAAACTCACGTTTGCCAGGTACCTCCGACGGACCAACTCTCCGCTCGCGGGAGGCGCTACTCCGGCGAAGAACGTTCCAGTGCTTTACCGTCCTGGGAGCAACCAGCGTCCCTGAAGCGACTCAAACGACGTTGTTGCAGTCTGTGATTTCCCTGGTTGCAAGTGTCGAGGGCTTCGCGGGGAGCCCGGTACAGGCGGCAATAGCATCGTCTTCTGGATCATTCTCGTCTTTGTGGACAACATTGGACGGCTACGCGTATGGTGTCACGGCAGTAGAAGTACTCGAGAACGCCTCGCCGACTGCGGTCATGGAAGACCCGTCGTTCGGAAGATATAGATTAAATAGGGATTCGGTCGAGGCCTCACTCGATGACATGGTAAGAGGGTCACCTGTGCTATGGCGAGCGAAGGAAGTCTAATGAGGAACTTGCAAGCTGCGCATGCCAATCCTTCAATCTGCTGAACACGACCCACTGTCAATCTGCCAATCTCGCGACCTCAGCAAGGAATTGTTCTGTCCGGAATTCCCTCCACCACTCACTCAAGCCGTTGATGCAGCGCTGGCCCTGTTCGCGCGCCTGCTGCCTCTGCAAGACTCGAGCTCCGCAGCCCGCCTTATCACACTCATGATTGATTCCGTGAAGTCCCCAAAATATGAAAAGAATGTAGGGAGAAAGGCGGCCGTGCAGGTCAACGCTGCCGTTGCTATCCTATTGGCGATAAGACAAGCAATGGCGTCTCCCTCGAAGCATGTGCGTGAGGTGTTTGGAAGCACAGCCGTCACCACGCCACTGTCGTCTTTTCTGAAGGTGCGTTTGCGTTATATACCACCATCTAGTCCTGAGATATCCCTTAGGATGGTTTAATTGATGGAGACCCAATACTACGTTCCGCCAGTAGTGAGGCGCTGGGGCGTCTCGCAAGTCTCACTGATACCCAGTTTTTGGCCACCCTGATGAAGACCTTGGTCGATCTGGTCGTTAATAACCGGGATCCACAGGCGCGAGCGGGATGCACGTTGGCATTAGGAGCGATTTACGATCACGTCGGAAGTCTGGCTGCGGGGCCTTTATTGAAGACGACCGTCAATATCCTCATGTCGTTGAGCAAAGATGCACACCCAGTTGTACACTACTGGGCGCTGCACTCACTTTCTCGGGTCGTCAATGCCGCCAGCCTCGCATATGCTCCATACGTTCACAGCACGCTGGGGGTTCTATTCAAAATCTACGTTTCGCCATCCCATGAATTAGAGGGCGGAACTCTGGCAATGTCGAATATCAGCGGCGATTTGCCCGCATACCAGGCAGTGTGCCAGATAATCGATGCCGTCATTACGATCTTGGGGCCCGACATCCACGAGTCAGCGCGAACTCGCACGCTCATCCTCGATATTGTACGACGCCTCGCGAGCGAAGAGGATGAAGGCATCCGCGTGGAGGCTATCCGATGCATCCAGCACTTTCTTATGTTCGCACCCGAGCATGTCGATGTTCCCGAATTGATCACACAGTTCCGTACCCACCTAAACTCTTCTCGGCGCCCTCTGAAGCTCGCTTCCATCCACGCACTTTATCAACTCGTCCAGAAGGATGCGTTGTTAATATCTAAAGTGGGAGGAGATCGGCTAGTAGAAGAACTCTTTGCGATGCTGGACGGGGATCCGTCCATCGAAGGCGTACGTAAAGTCATATCAAGTTGGATGAAGCAGACAGTGGTATACAATCCATCAGCATGGATTGATCTGTGCCAGAAGATCATGTCAAGGACGACGGCATCACAGCAAGCGACCGACGCCGCGTCAAAGTCTCGCAGGACTGGGTTCGACGACGAAGGTGAATCGTTAAGCGTTGGAATGGCTACCGACTCAAATTCGGCGGGCCAAAATCGACCAACTTCCCGATGGCGGACCCAGCTTTTCGCACTGCAATGTCTACATGATATTTGTGTCTCCATTGTCAAATCTGGCCGAAGAGAACAACTCGATATTGCCTATGCTCGGAGCTTGGGTTTGCCTGTCTCCGGGCTGTTGGTATCGCGCGTCCCTGATCTCATCAAGATGGCCTTTACGGCATCTACCGCGTACGTCACCGAGATCCGTTTGGAAGGGTTGATTGTGCTCCGGGACGTGATTGAGGTTAGCGAATCTCAGACAGCTGCCGATACGCAACTGACTTTTTGACATCAGACCTTTGCTCTCACACCGGACCCGGATTACGAGAACGCGTTGCTTCTCGAGCAACATCAAGCCCCAATCACAGCAGCCCTGACTCCTGCCTTCACCTCAGATACCACACCAGAGATTCTAGCCTCTGCGGTTGGCGCCTGCGCTGCATTTGTCGGTTGCGGTGTTGTAAAAGACGTTAACCGGATGGGTCGGATCCTCAAGCTGTTGACCTCAGCTTTGGCGCAGTGCAAGGGTAAGACGTTTCCCCCCATGTGATCTCATCTGACATCCCTTGCTAGGAACCGCATTACTATCTCTGGGTGACGCCGCAGAGGGTAGTCCCAATGCTTCCGCGATGCTAAGGATAGCAATACTGTCTGCGTGGGCCCAACTCACCTCCGCAAGTCCTCAGCAGGCGTATCTTCAAGAAGTCGTCAAGCCGTACAGGTCAGAGCTGATATCACTCTGGATATCTGCCTTGAGAGACTACGCCAGCATCCGGGCTGACTCAGAAGCTATCTTGGACTCGTCCTCGGCTCCACTGGACGCGGCATATGCTAGTCTTGGAAAGGACATATTGCTCCCGGTAAGCCGCTTTTTAGCGTTTCTACGTCACTCATGCCACTTGGCAGTATTACGCCGAATCATGGCCGGTAATGTTAAATGCTGTGGCAGCTTCAATGGAGACTCGAGACCCGTATATCTTGGGAGCTATGGAAGGAATGGACGACGTGGCCGCAGCATCGTCCACTAAACGTAATGCAGGATCGGAGCCAACAGCAATGTTTTTCGTAATCTTCGGCCTAGTCTACGAGGCTCTCTCGTCATCAACACCTTATTCTGAATCGTCCACGGCAGCGAGCGGTAACATGCCACTTATAGCCATGCGTGCGATGAAATGCCTTGTTCGACGGGAATATTCGGGGAGGGCGCTCCTCGAGCCGACAATATTCGATGAACTCCTCAATTTGTGGTACCGCATCGCAATGACTGAGCCGCCCGTTCTCCAAACCCAACTCATGGAAGTGATTCGCGTCTTTGCGGTCGAGCAAGGCCGAGAAAGTGACCCGTTAGTGTCCCCATTCTCGCCGATGGATACCCATGTGTTGACGGTTGTGGCAGCTCGGACGACACTATATCGCCAGCGATGGTTTGTCTGCGTGTCTGCGCGTATGTACTCAAAAATGCCATTCCTAGTGCCGAAAGACTTGCCAATCGTACGATCTCTTCGTCACATCTCCGTTCCGTAGCAAAGATTCTTGACCCCTGCCAAACAGACAACCAATCTAATCCGGCTGACCGAATCATGCTTATCAAAACGTCCTTCAACGCGCTGTTGGCCATCGGCTCGTCTTTTGATACCAAGGTTCAGGAAGAAGTCCGCGCCGTAGCAATATCGCTGTATAGCGGTATGTGTGACGATCCAACTCACCTCACTTTTTATTCTAAAAAACATGGCAGACCTCTTGAGGGATGAGACCTCCGAGATTGATTTCGTTGGGCCGACGCTGCCAGTGCTCAAGTCTTTGCTCACTCCGGAGCCCACCTACAAGGTGACGGAGTTCTTTCAGCGGGTCGTCCACGGCTTGTTGTCATCGTGTTTGCTGAATATTGACGAAATGAGGTCGGTCCACGTAATACTCCAGTACTTTCACTCGATCCTCACCCCGCGATCAGAGGGCGGGAAGGCTCCATCACGACTAACAAAGTCAAGAACAACTTCCTTGCCGCGGTCCTTATCCTGACCGTCATCCCTCCATCCGTCAAGGTGGGGCAAGGGGTGATAAGCCGCTGTTGCTTCCTTATCGCAGAGAAGCTATCGGACGCACACGAGGTAGGTCATATTCGTGCCGTCGGTTACCTTGATGACATCCCCATCGGAACAGATGGCTTCGACGGCAGCTCACTGCGCGAAGACATTGATCACGGCGTCGGCCTCCGGCAGTTCCGTGCTTCGCCAGTGTATTAGAATGTTACTGCCTGGCATGGTGGAGTACGTCGCCAAGGTCGCCGGAATGGAAGCAGACGAGGCTGCGGTACAGAGCCATTTGCCCGCCGTAGGAGAAATTATCAAGGCGTTCGGTACCCTTTTCGTCAACATCGCCGAGGACCTGCGTGAGTGATTTCGGATACCTTTTCTGACAATTTTTTTTGATGCGGTTTCCGCGGGCGCAGGTGTTCGCGTATTGGGAACCTTACTTCCTACGTTGACGCTACTACTCGACCCCAACCAGACCACGCCCTCGCCTCTTCACACCCAAGCCCTCAACCAGCTTCTGATATTCGCCTCGTCATCACCCGTCGCTTTCAAGGAGGCCACTGGAAGGCTGGATCAAGCGATAAGAGAACGTTTAGAAAGTGCTGTCCGGAACGCTTTGAGTAACAGATCATCGGCCACCGCATCACAGCAAGCCGCAAAGCCCCAGATATCGCTTCGATCGTTCTAAACTATAGATCTAGGTGGAGAAGAATATGTCGTCGTGATGAATGCTGTCCTAGCCTTGTCAATGACTGCAGTTTGTATGCTACGGAGCTGTCACCTCTCGTGGTATCTCTGAAAATTCCACGACATAAGTCCCGACGCGAAACTATATTTGAATCACCGTCACCAGAGTGACCACTCACCGTGGGTGAGGTCGCAAATTCAGCATTCGTCTTCCAGTGATCCCATCAACGCACTGTCCCTAAATAAGATGGTTTTCGCGGAAAGATCACTCACCCACACAGGCTATCTCTCCTCTCCCACAGAATTTTTAATTTTCTGTCTTTTTTGCGGTTTATGATAGCGAGCAATGATGCGAGAAAGGTCCAGGCGTTGCCACCGTTCTCTCTTCAGCGGCCGCCGCGGGTGACGGACCATCATCCACCTGCTAATTTTGCGTGCTTGCGCTAAACTGGCGCCACATCATGATGGCTGCCGCACTACTTACGCCCGGTACTAGTACTCACTCCCGGTCTTGAGGGACAAGCGAGCAACAGCCTCGTGCCGAGAAAGGGTCCCAAGGAAAGGCTACGATGCATGCCACACTGACAGGGGTCACTGTGATAATGGCGAAAACCGTTTGGGGCCTGGGGAGTGGAGTGGGACAGGACAAATCCCTTTTCGGGGGGACGGCGCGGCGGAAAGTTTCAGAAGTTGACAAGCGAGCGATGTAATGTTCCGTGCCTCGACTGCGTGGCCTCACCGGCCTCACCTCTTGACTCCGATTTCTTATTATTATTATTATGTCGTCCATCTCCTCTTACCGTCGGAAAAAAAAGCGAGGCTGTGCTGTGCGTGCGTGCGCAGAGACAAAATCAATCCAAACTTTCAGCTTGGCTAGAAGTGGGTGGGTTCTCGCCGCACGCCCGACGCACGCTCTTCTGAATGATGCACGATTTTTTGTGCCATGGCAGGGAGAATTGGGTTTAGACGCGGTTTATCGATTGCTGACGTTTGCTGACGTTGATGCCGATGCTCCGGTCCAGAGCGGCGCTGTACAGTGACCGTAGCCGCGGAAGAAGCCCCTCGTAGTAGCCTAAGAAAGAACTCTCCCAGCTGTGGTCGATGGAGAGTCGTTCGTCGCTGCCATTGCCGTCCGTCCGATATCGGGTGTGACGTGAGGGTGACGTGTGAGGAGCATACAGCGAGCGAGGAGGACGAGATTTGATAAGTTAGGCGCACGATCAGTGCCCCTGAGACCTGATGCCTCCGAGCGGTCTCCGATCACCATGTGGGCCAGGTCCCGTTGCGGAAACAAGCCCCGGCTTTTGAAAAACGAAGAAAAAAATTACTCATATTGGTGGCCGGAGGAAAAGGCGATAACGATCAAGGAAAGAGGGAAAAAAAGAAGGACGAGGGCATGCGCCATTTGTACGAAGTCCTGTCCAGACTGGACGGTCCAGGCATTTCTAGTATTAGGGTTCAGACACGTTTGACGTTTGACGCTGCGAGTAAAAAGGTAATCGTGACTAACTAAAAGTGCTGTTGGTACAGCGTATTATATACGCTAGCCCGTCTGGACCGATCTCGCCCCTTGCTTACCCGAAGGAGGATGTTCCCGCTCTTGCCACCTCGGGGGTGCATCGATGGGTCTCTGGAACCTGTGGAACTCTGTAAAATAAAAGTGCGGGGATGCTGACCAACCTCGTGACCGACGCCCGAGGGTGCCCAAATTAGGCTGGGGGAGTCATGTCCAACTACCCCTAAGAGACTTTATCCGACACTGAGCATACGGAGCCGATAGCGCGGATCCCCCATTGTCCACCGTATCACACACCATATATCTTTCTCGATCGTCTTGTGCGGTTGGATGGAGCCCAGGTTTGAAAAACTGGGGCTAGTGGACAGTCTGTGGACTGCATTGACATCGGGATAAGGGCGTTAAACGCAGCCCAGCTCCTGGATTGAAGGCGTTCGGGTTTCGTATCTTTGACAACAAGAATGCGGCTGTTAGGAGCGAAAAGAACACGGAATGTGTGGTGTTGGGGAAGGGCCTAGAATTGGAAAAAATAGAGGGCGAGAGTTGGCCAAGTCCCGACGCCGCATCGGGGTAAGAACGCCGGCGCGATGTATGCAGGCAAGTGGAGGTGTGTCGCAGACGCAGACGAGTAATGATGATACTCGTTTGATCTGCTATACTCCTCCTAGCTTTGCCTTGAAAAAGGCGCGCGGCCGACGATCGGAACTGATCGAAATCGGCAGCCCAACCTGCCTGATGGGGGTAGGTAAGTAGCGTGTGCGGCCGCGTAGTTCTGTTGTTTACAGTAGATGATTGGAACGGTAACCAAGCATTTACCGCGGACTTGCGAACTGGTAACATGCAGTAGAGTGAGGGAGCATCAGGCCGCCTCAGGGGCACACGGGCAGGAAAAAGGGAAAAGAAGGGGCTCAGCTGTGACCGGATAGGCGCCTTTGGAGTCTTCTGATCCAAAGTTAGCTTCTGTCTAATCTAAGGCGCTTGTCGTGACCGTGTATTTGGCAAGGGGATGGACCCAAACGTTATGGTGCAGGCACGGAAGGCAAAGGTCTCAGGAATTTCTGTGTGATGGCGCGTAGGCAACGACTGAAAGAAACCGGAAACGTTGGTTGAGGTGAAGCCAAGGGGACGGCAAGGGCAAGGCGTGGTAGGTGGGCCATATCGAGGGTACAAGCGCGCCACGTTACCGGCGGAGCCGGCAAGTCTCGGGGGGCTGAAAAGATCTGGGAATATCGGGGAGAGATTAGTTGATCACCGATTGGGTCGATTTCATGGATCTGGTTACGCATGCCACCAAAAACGCCGATCTGGAAAAGCATCGGACGTAACACAAATCGGACCAACTTGCTTCCTTGGGTGGAAAACACCCAAAAAAAAGGAAAAAATAGGGGTAAACGAGAATCCGAGCGTGTCAAGAGGATTGGCCACGAAAGAGAAGAGAAGGGAATGGGGAGAAAAAGGGTATTTATTGTTGAAAGGGGAGACGATCAGAGATCTTTCAAACTCCGTTCCTGCGGCGCCAAGATCTTGACTGGCAACAACCGCTTTCAAAATGGGCCGCCTCACGGGGGTCGCATCATCGACCGGTTGTGTGCCTTTCTTTCCCTTTCTTCCTTCCCCTCCTCCTCCCCACTTACCTTCACACCTCTCCGCTCCTGCTCTCTCTACCCTCACCCTCTCTCCGTTATTCCTATATTCTCCCTATTATCTATTGTGCGTCTCTCCTCCCGTTCATGTATTTTTTTCTGTTTCCCTTTTCTTCCCTCGCTAAATTTTTATTGACACGGCCACAAACACAGCCAGAGCCGGAATTCAAGATCTGAGCGACTTGTTTGCCATTCCTTTCTCCCTCCCACATTCCGCACCCATTTCACTCCATGGCCTTTTCACACCAACCCGCTCAGGCTCACCAGAGCTCTCTCGGCACCACTCGTCTCCCTTCTATAAGGGACCTGAACTTTTCCTATGATCCCCCACCGCAATTTCCTCCCGATCCGGCATCTTCACCTTCGGGCCCGATTCAACAGTCCGAACACCGTGGAGCTGTACCAAATCAACCGCAGCGTCATGAGTGGAATCGCCAAGCCCCTCCTCCCCCTCAGCCTTCGTCTATGCAGATGCACCGTTCACCCGTCGTTGTGAACACCCATGATCACTCTAGACACGAACCTCCCTTCGGCCAGGCTGGGAGTAACTTGCCCTTGTCGTCGCAGATGCCTCCTCCCTCTCGCGACTCCGACTCAACACAGAAGCGCCCCCGTACCGGTCCAGCACCAGTGGGCGTCTCGCCCAGATCGTCTTCCCACGTAAGTCGTGTTCCCCTCTTCATTTTGCTTCCATTTTTCTAAGGGAAATGCCGTGCGCATGTCCATCGTCTTGCATGCACCCTCTTCCTTTACCTGGAAATCGTTAGAGTGCCTACCCCCAGCCTCCAGGGTATCCGTCACAACCCCCACCTGCGCCGCCTCCCTATATTGTTCCGCCACCTCATGAACAAACCCAGCACCATCAACCACAGTACCCTCCCCTGCCATCTGGTTATCCCAATTATCCGCCCCATATGGCTCAGAGGGGCCCTCCACCTGCTGGATACCCGCATCAACCACCGCATCCATCCCACTACCCTTCTGTGCCGTCTTCCGCAACTGAGCACTGGCAGCAACATTCCACCGTTCCTAGCCAGCCCTCCACCACTCATGTGCCACCAGTAGCCTACTCAAAACCTGTAGCACTCGTTCCTACCACCGTTGAACCACGGGGTTCCCACGTGGCCCGCCCAGATATGGAGAAAGTTAAGCAGCGGCAGGGAACAATCGCCGAGGTAAGGTGCTCCCTTCGAACATGCCAGCTTATAACGTGCCCGTGATCGTGATCTAATCAACCCGATACCTCCCAGCTGCTACAACATTGTAATGTGCTTTACTCATTTGCTTCTAAATATGGTGACGTTTTGTTCTTGCCCTACTCCCGGCGTCTAATATGCCCTGTTAATAGCACAAGCGCAAGCCAACGGAACCGGGGCTCAAAAGCCATCTCAGGCTGAGATAGCTGAAATGGGCCAGCGCGCTAGTGTAGTCATACGACTTTGCGAAGAATTGAAACGCCTGTCGTTATCAGAAGGGGAGCTGGCAAAAGGCCCTGCGATTGCGTCCCCCTCTCAAGAAGAACATCGCCCTCCTAAACGCCCGTGGGAGGACACATCTGCCGATGGTGGCACCGGCACGGATGCGGAGGTGAGATGAATCGTCCCTGCTGGGTATCTCGGTCCTTGTGCGAATTTCTGATCATCGCCTATCTCCGGCGGATAGGCGCAGGCAACCGCAGAGGCAGATATGGCGCTTATCCGTACGAAGCGTGCCACGACCGCGGGCCAAAATGGAGGCCCTGGCCAGCCTAAATCAAAGTATCGTAAACGAAGCGTGAGTGTGGCAAGTCTGCACATACGCCACTCAGAGAGTTCTGATAGTCTGTCTGTTCCTTTGAAGCAGCGTGCGACACCACCGGGTAAATGTCATTCATGTAACATACGGGAAACGCCCGAGTGGAGGCGCGGGCCAGATGGGGCAAGAACACTTTGTAACGCATGCGGGCTACGTGAGTTCATTCACTCTGTTTTATGGGTTGCTCTTCGCTCCGATCTTATCTCAATTCACATCATAGATTACGCGAAGTTGATGCGCAAGCGCGACAAGGCGGCTGGTCCTGACGGCAAACCGCCTAACATTGACCTCGAAACGCTTCGAGCATCGACCCGTATGGCTGACAACAGCAATCGTGATGCCAACAGAAATAGTAACAACACTAGTGGCAACAATGGCAATGGGAACCAGAGCGTATCAGCCAATACTTCTTCAGAGACGAAGCCGGTGCCGTCTTCTCCGTCTCAATGGTCTGACTCGACACGCCCCAGCCCTGCCGTATCAAAGACAGGACCCCAAACGCCCACATCTCCGGCAACCGGCACGTATCACTCTAATCCGAGTGGTCCCGGTGTTCCGCCTCAGCAGCAGCCGCCCCGTGCGACTCAGATGATGCCACCGCCGTCTATAGCTTCAGGAACCGGCGATGCCGCACCACCGACATGGCCAGCAGCACGCGGATATCCGGCTGAGCATGGACCATTCATGCGTCCACATGCGTCTCAGTCACATCCTCGTGGTGCACCTCAGTAAGTATTGAGTTACGGGAATGTGTGTATCCGTTGGTCTAACAGCGACGCTTGTAGGTTTCATGCTTGACGGGTGACACGTCACTGTTTCGCCCATTATTTTTCGGTACGACGAATGCCATTTCTGCCCTGTCCCCCCAATGCCGTCTCTCAGAGCTGGCCCTTTTTCATATTACCCCGGTCGTTCGAGTATCTTCCTTCGTCCAATTATGTAGTTAGCATATCAGCATTGCCTTTGTCCAATTGTAATAATGAAACAAGGCTCGGGCGTTACAGGTGTCCCAGTTTTTATCAGATCGGCCGGATCTCATCTGACTTTACACGAGATCAGATCGATCAGACTGAATGCGATGACTGGCGATCTTTGCGCGATCTGGCACCAATATTACGCGACAAGACCTTGAAGTGTCTTGAAATTACGACATAGACCCCGAAGCCGCCCAATCCCTTACAGGTCTACAGTGTCAGCGCCAAACAATACCTGCGCATGTCGTTGCAATGTCAACTTGATAGTGTTGCGAGTACGAAATCAGTGAGTTGAAAAGACACAGCGAGGTCTCACTTGCACGAGTGCACAAGGTACTGTCTCAATGGCGCGGGCCAGAGTCAATATAGTAAAGTACAGTGTGGGCCAGATACAAGTCCAAAGAGAGAGACCGGCCACACCCCTGGTGATAAAGAAGTCACACCATCACAAAACCGAGACACAGGGACAAGGCTCAGTCGTGGTATGCCCTCTGGAGTGCCCTTGTTATCGTCCCCACAGCTCAACCTGACGATCGCGCGCCCGCTTCCCGGTCGTGCGTTCGTAATCCGCTACGGAGATCGGACGCTCCCCGTGCGGCGTGGTGCGCAGAGCGTGACGTGGCGCGGGCCAAAAGTCAAACGTGGCGGAGTGCAACGTGACCTGTATTACGGTATGTGGATTTTCACGCGGAAAGATTTTGTTGTTGAGGAAGAGATATACGGGTTACAGGGGGACTGAACCTACGCGGTTATCCCAGATCGCGACGTCGTTTGGCTCCCATTTGAATCGTACCTGAAACTCGTGGTTTTGGCTGATCTGAGCGAAGAGAAACCCAAGTATCGCGTCTGATTCGGCTTTAGGCACACCCACTATGCGGCGCGTGAAGCCTGCCTCCACGTGGGATAGAGATAGGACATGCGACCAAAAATTACAGGTGTGGGTTGAGCGAATAGGAGCGAGTGAGTACCCACCAGGGTTGACGTAGACGCTCTTCCAGCCAGTCGCAGGGTGCACGCGTATTACAGGATGCACCGTCTCGATTGGCTCACGACGAACCGGGACGCCAGCTGCCCGCGCACCGTCCGCCTGGGCAACGGCGCTGTGAACGGCGGACAGACCCTCGAGGTAGGTCTGCAACCCAGGACTGAGCGACGAATAGAGAGTGTAGCTAGAACTCCAGAGCGTGTCGCCGCCGGTCTCGGGGCAAGTGATCAACTTGAGCGAGGTCGTGCTCGGCGGCTGGAGCTCGTATGAAACGTCAGTGTGCCAGAGTTCAACGCTGGAGTAGGCCGTGGGGTCGGTTCGCGGGGAAGAGGAATTGTAGACGACTGTTTGTGGTAAAGAGTGCATGTTTGGTTGTTAGGGCTGCCTTTCTTTTCTTGTTGGGAAGACTGACCGTGGACCTCATCTAAACCTGGCTCTTTTGGAATGGGGGTCGTCGCGTGTTTGTGGAGCGGGCCCCAGTGACGGGCGAGGTCCAGCTGTTCATGTATATCCATGTCCTGATTCCGGAAGACTTGCGCCACCCCAGTTGTTCAGGCGGTGCACGCAGTACAGCACCAGGATAATTACTCACATACAACGCCTCGCTCGGCGACGAGCAGCGATCTGGACAAGGTGAGCGGACGATCACTTGACTTTGGGGCAGGCTCACAATTCGTCCCTCTGTGCATCTGACAGCTGGCGGAGGTCAATGTCGTGCAGTTCCGTCCCGATGGCCGGCGTAAGAGTGATGGCTTTAGACGCCAGCGATAGTAAATTTTTCTTCTCTGGGTTTGCCCTCACGCCCCTATCTACCACTTCGACCTCTGTCAGCGGCTCCCAAGAGATGTCAGGAAAGGTAGGCTGAACGGGGGTGAGCAACTACATAGTTCCGGGAATAGCACGTACTCTGTACTGAGCATATTTGTATCGCTCGTTACCTTCGTCTGTGATAGAAGGAGAATAGAACGGGTTGACTAGCTGTCTGCTCTGGTGTCCTCGCTCTGTGGTCGCAATTGTTGCCATGGAAAGAAATCTAGGTCTGTACGACAAATAGAATGCGCCAAATAGGTCAAGGCTTTATATAGTGGATCCCCAGAGGCAACGTCACCATAAGGAAGAGAGATGGCGACACTATGCACGTGATAAGTCCCGCTGTAGGATAATCCGCTGAGACAGACGATATATGCGTGACATAGATTACTAGGCCAGGGTATAGCGTGTATTTGGGGATGTGCAAATTAATAGGAAAAAGATGGCTCGTAGTACGTCATACATTGAGGGGCTGGGCCTGGGTTACATAAGCAAGTGACAAGTTTGGATGGTATCCACGTGGGCCACGTGGTTCCGCGGAAGAAACAGCGCTGTGGGCCCTCGCCACATCCATCCGACACCTTTCTCCACCAACTGCCTTTCAACGATCAACTACACTCGTTCATACAGCCAGATTTCAACCATGGGTACGGTCTATCCTATTTCTGTGTACTTTAGCCTAGCTGACACCCTTGCCATCTAGGCGTTCCAAAGGTAATGTATGGGTATCCTATGTCGAGCAGTTACTGACTTGTTTTCCCCAGTTTTTCAGATATATTTCGTGAGTGAACTACACCATTATGATACTCTCCACTTCTCACGGCGGTACTCAGAGAGAGGTACCCTTTGACGTCGCAATTGATAGAGGAGAACAGCATTCCCGAGTTCGGTGCGCATATTTTCTTTCACACCCTCCATCTCACTCCTAAGTGTCCCCATTAGATAATCTGTATCTTGATTTTAACGGAATCATCCACACGTGTGAGTCTTCAGCGTACTCAATGAACGCGCGTTCACTCTAATACCTCCATAGGCTCTCACCCAAATGACGAGGACGCGCATTTCCGTATGTCGGAGGAACAAATATATACCTCTATATTTGCCTACGTGGACCATCTATTTGGGAAGATCAAGCCAAAGAAGTTGTTCTTCATGGCCGTCGATGGCGTGGCCCCGCGTGCGAAGATGAACCAACAGCGAAGTCGTCGTTTCCGCACAGCAAAGGAAGCGCGCGAAGTGCGGGAGAAGGCAGAGCGAAAAGGAGAGAAGCTACCTGAAGAGAAAGCATTCGACAGCAACTGCATCACTCCTGGTGTGTCCTTCCCCCCTCAATTTGCGGAGTTTGCGCGTGGACGCTCACGAGGCGCTCGTAACGCCAGGTACCCTTTTTATGGCGAAGCTCTCCGAGCAGCTGCGCTATTTCGTGAACAAGAAGATTACCGAGGACGCAAACTGGCGCGAGGTACAGGTTGTGCTCTCTGGACATGAGGTTCCGGGCGAAGGCGAGCACAAGATCATGGAATATATTCGTCTTTCTAAGGCTCAGCCGGACTACAACCCGAATGTCCGTCACTGTCTATATGGCCTTGATGCGGACCTCATTATGCTTGGCCTGCTGAGTCATGACCCGCATTTTTGTTTGCTTCGTGAAGAGGTCAAGTTTGGGCCTGCAGCGAAAAAGAGGAATAATTCCGGGTGCGTCTGTGTTTGCTATTTTCTTGGTTATTGTCTGACTCGTTGATCGCGATTTGAAAGGTTGGAGTCCATCAATTTCTACCTTTTGCATCTGTCGCTCCTGCGTGAGTATCTCGATCTCGAGTTCCGGGACGTAGGGTGCACACTACCATTCGACTACAACCTCGAGCGCGTCATCGATGATTTTATTGTGCTTGCGGTGTTCATCGGCAACGACTTCCTTCCACATTTGCCAGACCTGCATATACATGATAATGGCTTGGAACGGCTGTTTGAGGTATATATGAAGGTGTTACCTTCATTAGGTAAGTCATTTACCTACACATTGTCCTTTCAGCTTACCGTCGTCTTGGTTATAGGCGGGTATCTCAATGAGGCCGGCGTTATTGATACGAAGAGGCTACAGGTCATCCTCGACGAGATGGTAGAGTGGGATAAAGAGGTTTTCGAGAGGGAATCTGAAGACACGAACTGGTTCAAGGGCAAACAGTCCAAACATATCAAGCAATTGCAGCGCGCGAAACGACGTAATTCGCTGGTGCTGACGCTCTCACAGCGGGAAATTTTCGATAAGGTGCAGAGATTTGTCCTCAACCAACGCGATGTTGGCGCGAGCGGCAAGGCAACACGATTGGAGTTGCTGAATGATTTCCCCGCACGAGATCGCGAGTTCATCACCAACCTCGCAGCCGACTTGCATCTAGAACTCGCTTGGGACGAATATGATGAGGACGACCGGAACATAGTGACATTCCGCCTTCCAGGAACGCCCGAGGAGCCACAAACGGGTCTGGAAGAAGAAAATGAGGGGAACGGGGATGAGGGCGAGTGGGTGAGCGATGAGGAAGACCAGGAAGCGCGGATCGCAGTGGACCGAGTGCTGGATAAGTACAGGAAGGCGAAGGTGCTGGAGCACGCGAGTGAAGACTTCGATGATAGGTACGAGCAAGCGTTGAAGGGGAAGATGGATGAGTGGAAGCGATCGTATTACATGGTGCGTCTGAATCACACAGGGCGAAAGGTGTCTCTGACTTTCTATTTAGGGTAAGATGGGGATTGATTACGATGGCCCGGAGGAGATGGGCAAACTCGCCTATCGCTACGTGGAGGGATTGCAATGGGTGATGCACTACTACTATAGTGGAGTCGCTTCGTGGAGTTGGTTCTACAACTACCATTATGCGCCTCGGGTATCCGGTACGCCCTTACTCTTTCGTTCACCCTTGGTGAATGTAACAGGCTCCTAGATTTGAAGGATGTCGGGGAAATGACGTTCAGTTTTGAGCTGGGTAAACCGTTCAGGCCGTTCGGACAACTGATGGGTGTCATGCCTGAGGCTAGCAAAGAGCTGTTACCCGGGGCGTATCAGGTCAGATGACAACACCTACCACTTGTCAGTTTTCTGATGGTCGAATAGGATCTGATGTGGGACCCGAACTCACCCATCATCGACTTCTATCCCCAGGAATTCGATCAGGATTTGAATGGGAAGAGGCAGGAATGGGAAGCCGTGGTAAGAATCCCATTTATTGATGAGAAGCGGCTACTCCAAGCTATGGATTGTGAGTATCAGATCGACCGAGAAAGCTGTATATTCATGTCATTTCTAGCGCGAGAGGATCGCCTGACAGACGATGAAAAACGCCGCAATACGTTTGGTACAAGCTACCAGTTTAAGTACAACTCGGGCGAGCCAACATTCTACCCCTCGTCACTGCCCGGATTTCTCCCACCATTGGCTCATTGCACGTGCATCATGGAATCCTTCGACCTACCAACGCTAGATGGGCTTCACCTCGTCCAAGGCCTTTGTGACGGTGTTTTCCTCGGTACTTCCGCTTTGGCAGGCTTCCCATCCCTGAAAACGCTTCCGTATACCTCATCGTTGGGCCATCACAACGTTAATGTTCACGGTTCTGAAAGCCGTAACAAGTCGATTGTAATCCACATTGAGAACCTACGTGCCTCACGGAAGCCGGAGGGACTCGCAGAAGAGCTGATTGGGTCCCGTACGTTCACGGGTTGGCCGTTTTTGCAGGAAGCCATGGTTGTCGGCTTGTCAGACTCTTGGTTCAAGTACGAGAAAGTGAGCGTTGTGCCCGGCGCCCCGGGTAAAGTCGTGGGGAATCCGCATCATACCCGACAAGGCCTGGGTATGTGGAGAAACAAACTGGAAAAAATCGAGGGCGTCTACTCGAGGAGATGCGGTGTCTTGACGGGTGAAGTCGAGATTTTGCTGCACGTACGACCTCTGAAGGGTGCGGATGATTAAATTTGCCATGGTATTTCCCATTCTGATCTTATGCTTGCAGGGTTGAGGCGTCTGGAGAACGGTGCGCTTGTCAAGGACTACGAGGATGCAAGTAAGGAGTACGAGCTCGCGTTGCAACTCGCCGTGCCACAGGTTAAGTCCGAGGATCCGCGATATATTGAGCGAGGAGCCCCATCCCTTACCGAGGAATTTCCGGAAGGTAGCAAGGTGTTTTTCCTTGGCGAGCACGCGTATGGTGTCGCCGCTCGTGTTTCTGCAACTACGGCGGAGTCTCTGTCCTTCGTCCTCGCGTTTTCGCCATCAGACAAACAGGAGGATGAGGCGTTGAAGGAGGTGGTTGCTAAGGGATCGTCCGCTCGGTATCTCCCATCATTCCAGGTGGCAGAGATGCTAGCAATGTCCAAGCGTGCTCTCTCACGCGTCACGTCCAGCTTCATGGTTCTCGTCGGTGACGAGCAGAAGGTCAACCTTGGGCTAAGCATCAAATTTGAGAGTAAGGCCATGAAGGTGCTCGATTACTCAAACAAGAATGGAAATGTGTGGCAATTCAGTGATCTCGCGATCGACTTGATCCGAGAATACAAGGTCAGTACAGCCTATTGATGCACGAGTTTAGACGTTGACGTTCCGTGGGTAGGAGAAATATCCCGAGGTGTTTAGGATCCTCGATCGAGGTGGCGACGGTATGCCCGTACCCCCCTCCACCGGACACGAAACTAAAGCCCAGAACAGATATGATAAAAGCATCTACCGTCTTTCCTTCTGAGGATGATCCGGGTGCCAAGGCCAAAGAGATCCGAGCGTGGTTGGCGAACAAGGGCGTACGCGATTTCGAACCGGTGCCGCTGCACTGTGACCAACTGGACAAGGTTTATCCCCGCCTACCCGAGTACGAACGTGACACTGACGAAACCTGCAGAGTGTAATCCAAGAAATCGAGCAGTTGGCTAACGGGTTCAAGAAAGAGCGAGGGGCGTCCGATTTCAAGCGCGCGATTGTGAAGAATGTCCCGCGGAGGGCAGTTCTCAAACCAGAGCATGCGGTATACCGGTTGCAGAATCAGAGATTTGGCCCCGGCGACCGAGTTGTTATGGTCCAGGAGAGCGGCGCGGTGCCACTCTCTGCAAAGGGCGTCGTGATTGGTCTCAACACGAGGAATATAGACGTCGTCTGGGATGTGCCGTGTATCTCGGGGACGACGCTCAACAGCCGATGTTCGGAATATCGGGGGTCTACAATCGAGTTCAATGCATGCCTCAACCTGACGAACCAACAGTTCATTTCGACTGTCGATGGAACCGCACAACCACCGCCACCGCCACCACTTACGGCCAACGGTCAGCCCAGATCGCGGTTTGGTTCGCAACCTCTAAGTTCGCGCTCAGGAGGTCAACGAGCGCAGCCCAGTACATGGGAACCCCGACCGCACGCGAGGTTTGTTGTCCAAGCTCACACGGTTCTGAAGGAGTCTGATTGCATGTTCAGCGGCCTTGGCATAAGTTCTGCTCCAGTCCACATCATGACAAATCCCAATCGTGGGCGAGGCGCCGGGCCCATGAACGGACATGGACCAACGTCAAGTGCTTCAAAGCCTAACGGTATGACGTGGCGACCAGCGCCCGCAACCAGCGCAGAGGATCAAGACTCAGATTCTCCTCAAGGTCGGGTCGGAGGATACCAACAAGACTATCGTAAACCGCCGATGCCAGCGCGAGGTGGATATAATATGCGGTCGAGGGGTCGGGGATATTCTGGTCCTGGCCGTGGTGGAAACCGAGGCGGCGGACATCGTGGTAGGGGACGAGGCATAGCGGCACCGTTAGCGTCATGATAAGAGAGAGATAAGAGTCGAGGGACTCATGAGATTTAGGAAGTGGTCATATCTTGTTGTTAGGTTTTGTATGTCTCCGTAGGGCTTTGCGCGTTTCTCTATTTTCCAGTTATCGCTTTGCGCGCGGCATCGATCTAGATCCAGTAGAGGACCTTTTTTTACCCCCCTCGAGGTCACGGTGTAGTCGTTTCGTGGTTTACTCTGTAACCAACTGCGATGGCAGAGATACATGACCAGTTCGACACTATCCTAATCCTGGATTTTGGGTCTCAGGTCAGATAGGTTTGTCATTGCGGCCCTGTTAATCTAAGAATTTGGGTGTTTAGTACAGCCACTTAATCACTCGGAGGTGTCGAGAGCTCAATGTATACGCCGAGCTCATGCCATGTACCCAGAAGATTAAGGACCTAGGATGGAAGCCCAAAGGTACGCGCTCTCTTCATACTTTGTCTCGCACAATCGACTTCTATAATCGTTATTCGTAGGTGTCATACTCTCTGGCTCGCCGTATTCAGTTTATGACGATGATGCCCCCCACGTCGACCGCGACGTCTTTGAGCTTGGTGTGCCCGTTCTCGGGATCTGCTACGGCCTGCAGGTGCGTGCATAGGATTCACCCGTCCCCCACCCAATCGCCCTGGCCCTTTGTTTCTGATGAATCTGTGCCCCCCTCTCCCTCTTCCTCCCACCAGGAAATCGCATGGAATCTCGGGGGCACCGTTGCAAAGTGCTCACACCGCGAATACGGTTTCGCCCACGTGCAAATAAACAAGTTTGGGAGCGACTGCTCGTCCGTCGATGCTCTGTTCGAAGGGCTGGGTGACGAGATGGAGGTGCTAGGACATTATTTTTATGATTCGTGGTGCCGCAGGCTGACTCGGTTGGACCCTGTAAGGTGTGGATGTCTCATGGCGATCAGATCTCTGCGCCCCCTCCGGAATTCCACATCATCGGTCATACGAAATCCGCGCCCTATGCTGCCGTTGCCCATAACACGAAATCGTTCTACGGTATTCAATTCCATCCAGAGGTGACGCACTCCCCACGGGGAAAGGAGGTCATCTCTCGGTTCGTACACAACATTTGTGGCTGCAAGAATGACTGGACCATGGTATGCCTGTGTACACGTATTGGCTGGTGTATTTGGGATGCGAGCTTACCGCGATACCATCCCGTAGGAAGGGTTTATAGGGAAGGAAATCGCTCGCATCCGGGAAATCTGCGGCGAAACCGGTAGGGTCATCGGTGCCGTCAGCGGCGGCGTCGATAGCACGGTCGCTGCCAAACTGATGCACGAGGCGATCGGCGACAGGTACGTCCTCCCTTCCAGGGCGCGCGCGCGAGCTATTTGTTTGTTTCTCATACGCAGCTCGTCGTCGTCGTCTAATCAGATTCCACGCGATCATGGTGGACAACGGCGTGCTCCGGCTCGACGAGGCGGCGCAGGTGAACGTCATGCTGAACAAGGACCTGGGCGTGAACCTGACGATCGTCGACGCGTCCGAGCTCTTCCTCTCGCGCCTCGAGGACGTCGAGGACCCGGAGCAAAAGCGGAGGATCATCGGGAACACGTTCATCAACGTGTTCGAGGAGGAGGCCACCAAGCTCGACATGGCCGAGGCGGACAAGGGCAAGATCGAGTGGCTCCTCCAGGGGACGCTCTACCCGGACGTGATCGAGAGCATCAGCTTCAAGGGCCCGAGCGCGACGATCAAGACGCACCACAACGTCGGCGGCTTGCTCGAGGACATGAGGCTCAAGCTGATCGAGCCCCTTCGCGAGCTCTTCAAAGGTGGGCGGCGCGCTGGTACATCTAACCGCCTCGCCGGCCGCCACTAATACACTACCGCTTCTCTCTCTTCTCCCCCTCTCTCCCTTACACACATACATATAAATTCATATTCGCCCGACCAGACGAAGTGCGCGCGCTCGGCCGACTGCTTTCCATCCCCGACTCACTCGTCAAGCGACACCCCTTCCCAGGCCCGGGCCTCGCGATCCGCATCCTAGGCCCCGTGACGCGCGCGCAGGTGCAGGTGCTGCAGCGAGCGGACGCGATCTACCTCGAGGAGATCCGCGCGGCGGGGCTGTATGAGCGCATCAGCCAGGCGTTCGCGGTGCTGCTGCCCGTGCGCGCAGTAGGCGTCATGGGCGACCAGCGCACGTACGAGCAGGTCGTCGCGCTCCGCGCCGTCCAGTCGGAGGACTTTATGACCGCCGATTGGTTCGTCTTTCCGCCGGAGGTCCTCCGCCGGATCTCGTCCCGCATCACCAACGAGATTGCGGGCATCAATCGCGTCACGTACGACATCACGTCAAAGCCGCCTGGCGTACGTTTTCCCGATTTCTCCTCCCGTTCCGAGGCGATGCACGTGCGCTAACTTCTTACCCAAATTTTGACCCCTCTTACAGACCGTCGAGTGGCTCTAACGACGCGGCAGCGATACCAGATAGATAAGATAATGCGGCGTGCGTTGCGTATTAACGTGTAGATTTGATTTTATAGCCAGACGGATATAACTAACCGTAGTAAATGAGGGGTGGTGCAAACAAATATGATCTTATAGAAAATACAGTAAAAATTGCGTGCGCGTGAAAATTTCGACAATGCGCTCTATTCGGAGTTACGTGTAGTTGCGTGTTGTGTTGCGGGAGCGTGGAGGATGCGATGCGATAAGCAAATTTACACCCGGGAAAGCGGATAGCAGAGTGCAAAAGGGCAGTAGTAGGGAAGGTTTAATTAACAAAAGAAGGAAATGCGGCGATATTTTTTGGCTGTGGGAGCCTGCGTCCCTCGACGACGACGACGACGACGACGATGTAAAAACTCAAGGGGCCAACGTATCGCGCAAGCGCTCGACTAGCGGAGTACTGCCGAACACTTCCGCGAGGACCTCCTTGACGTCTTCGACGTAGACGAAGCGTATACCGGTCTTGACGCTCTCGGGTACGTTCTCCTCGATATCAGCGCGGTTCGCAGCGGGCGCGAGGATGGTCTTGATGCCCGCGCGATGCGCCGCGAGGATCTTCTCCTTGAGACCGCCGACGGGGAGGACCTGTCCGACGAGCGAGATCTCGCCCGTCATGGCGATGTCCGGGCTGATCGGCGTCTTGGTGAACAGCGAGACGAACGCGGAGAGCAGCGCCGTGCCCGCGCTCGGTCCTTCTTTCCCGATGCTCCCCTCAGGCATGTGCACGTGCACGTCTCGGTCGTTCAGGATCATCGCCGACGGGTCGTCCGTCACGCCCAGCGCGTACGCGTGCGCTTTCGTCCAGCTCAGCGCGATCTGTGCGCTCTCGCGGATGACTTCGCCCAGCTTGCCCGTCAGCTGCAGTCCGCCCTTGCCTGGCATCATCTGAGACGCTATTCAGCACGAAGACCACGTGAGACGAGGGCGGGTACTCACGGTCGCTTCTATGGGCATCACGGCACCAGAGCCATTCCCAAGGTAGCCTAAACCCGTGCTGACGCCCGCAGGTGGCGCGCGCACGTACATTCTGTCCTTATGGTATACGGGCGGCCCAACGTAATCTTTCAAGTTGTCCGGCGTGATGAGGAGGTGCACGGTATCAGGGACCTTGAACGGCTTGCGCTTTTCCGTTGTCACTTTTTTCTCGTTGTTCGAAGGCTCGGTGGAGACGCGCGGAGTGGCAGTTTCAGGTGCAGCGGATTCATTCACGGGGGGATCCTGCGCCGGGACCGCCTTGTCGGTGACACTGGCTGGGGCGGATTGAGCCTCGCCCTCAGGGAAGGCATCTTCGCCGAGGTCCTCAACGATCTTCAACGACGCTTTACGGTATATTTTTTCGATGTGCTTCTTGAGATTCCGCACCCCGCTCTCGCGGCAGTAGTACTTGATTAATACGTCGACGGTGGTAGGGTCCAGCATGACGTCCGCGTCCTTGAGTCCCGAAGCTTCCTTTGCCTGAGGACCAAGATACCTTTCTGCGATCATCGACTTCTCTTCAGAGACATAGCCAGAGACTTCGATGACTTCCATGCGGTCCAAGAGCGGTGCGGGGATCGTGTCGAGTACGTTGGCTGTGAACCTGTAAGCGTTTTATCGACGACAAATGACACGAAGGTGTACCTGTACAAACAAAGAGGACGCGCGAGAGGTCGACAGGAACGTCCATGCTAAGTATATGGATAAGTACGAGTTCAGGAGCACGGAACACGAAGCGTACTAATGATCTAAAAACGCGTTGTTCTGTTCTGGGTCGAGCATCTCGAGGAGTGCGCTGGCTGGGTCACCGTTGATGCCACGTCCGACCTTGTCCACCTCGTCGATCAGGACGAGCGGGTTCTCCGTACCCACACGCTTAAGGGCCTGTATAATCTTCCCCGGAAGGGCTCTACCGTGGTGTTAGTGTGAGCTCCGAAAGAAGAATGGTGAACCTACCCGACATAAGTCCTCCGATGACCTTTAATCTCTGCAACGTCGGTCAATCCGCCCACAGAGAATCGGAAGAACTGCCGCCCTAGGGCCCGAGCGATCGACTTGCCAATGGACGTCTTACCCACACCTGGGGGACCGGCGAGGCAGATGATCTTACCCTCCACAGTCCCACGCAACTTCCCGACGGCCAAAAACTCTAGTATGCGATCCTTGACATCTTTCAACCCATAATGATCCTCATCTAAAACCTTCTTGGCGTGCGTGATCGAATAGTTCTCGGGTGAGTGCTGACCCCAGGGAATCTGCGTGAGCCAGTCGAGGTAGTTGCGCGTGACGTTCGCTTCAGATGCCGCGGGTTCAAGGTGCGTGAGCTTCGTGAGCTCTTCGTCGAACACGCGTTTGACGAGCTCCGGCATAGCGAGTTGTTCCGCGCGGGCCTTGAGCTTCTCTATTAGCTTGTCCTTGCCGTCGCTTTCCATGCCAAGCTCCTTTTTGATGCCCTTGAGTTGTTCCATGAGGTAGTACTCGCGCTGACGCTTTGCAATCTTGCTATCTACGTCGCGAGAAAGCTTGGATTGCAGCTGGGCATTGATCAACTCTTTCTTGAGAACGAGAAGCGCTTTACGGAGGCGATCTTCAACGACGAGGGACTCCAAGACGTCCTGAAGTTCACCAACTTCACCCGTGGAGACCGCGGCAGCAAAGTCTGCGAGCTTGTCTGGCTCGTCAAAGACATTCGACGCGACCTGGTTGATAGAAAAATTGGTGATCTGATCACGAAAGAGCGGATTCAGCTGGGCGATGTCCTTGAAGACGGACACGATCTCGGACATGAAGGCACGGATGTATTGGTCGTCCTTGTTGTAGGGCTGCGTGGTAAGGTTGGTGATGTCCACGACCGAGACGTCATGTTCCTGGAGGAAGGAGGTCTGGAGAAGCGCTGAAAGAGGCCATAGCCCTAAGCTGAGATGAGGAGAATAACACGAGATGCTGGCGTACCTGGATGACGCTTGGCCTGTTCCACAGACAGCTCGGGATCAGTCGCCTGAGGCGAAGGTGGAGGAGTGGGCAGCTGCTCTTGGTCGGAAGGTACGGACGAATCAATATGCTCTGGTGGAAGCGTGGACTGTTGAGAGCCTCCGGTCTTGACCAGATCGGTGATCTTAATCCGGCGGTGGGGATAAAGGACAGCTGTCAGGCCTTCCTCCTTCTCCTCCTCTTTCCCGGGCCCACTGGCCGCAGCAAACACGCTAGTGATCTGCGCAAATACGCCGACGGGGTGAACTGAACTAATGTCCGTGATGACGTCCGAATCTGCCTGTTCGTCTTTGAGGAGGAACGCGCCTAGATAGGGCTGGCCGCGCTTCATCATTTCCTTTACGGCGGCGACTACTTTGGGATTGCGAATGACGACTGCCTTGTAGAAACCGGGGAATAGAGGTCTTCGAGCGATGGGAAGAGCGAGTACTTGTGGGTAGTTCTCGGGAACAGATTGGCGGGATATGGAGGTTGAAGGTGGTGGGGAGGACGAGTCTGATGGTGGCGGCGACGGGGGATCTGAACCATCTGGATTATCTCCATCTGAAGATGACGATGATGGTGGGGGGGATGAGCCTGCAGAAGAGCCGCTGGCATCGTCGGGGGCGCTGTCTAGTCGCACGACCTTGTTCCCAAGCGTGTCACTGCTCAGTGGGAGCCGGGAATCGAACCACGACTGTCTGTGTTGTCGACCACGGAGTGAAGTGGATCCCTGCGCGACGATGGAGTAATAACGCGTTTTTCGGAGGGATGGGGATGGAGGTTGTTGGCTGGTGAAGATGGTGCGTAGAGAAGAGTACCTCGTTGAAGAGGCACGCAGGCCGGCGAGTACGAGATTCATATGAAGCCAGCCTTGCGCTCTGCAGTGCACTGCTCAGCTCGGGTCGAGTCGGCTCTGCTCTGTCCAGTGTTCGCTGTTCAGCTCAAGCACTTTTCGGCTTTTCGTCACTTCCGTCCCAAAAACGCGCGTCGCCAATTCCTTTCCCGGCCCGGTCACCCCGAGCGAATAATCACGTGAGCTTTACTGGGAGAGTGGACGCCAGACATAACTAACAAGCTAGAACTCTAGGTGCTGAATAGTCCCACTGAAAATGCCGTTGTTACAAAAAATGGACGTGGTGAAAATGTCAAACACTTTGAAGCAAAGGCACGGGAGTGCTGATTCATTAACTGTGGTGAGCACATAGGCGGCAACAAGAATACACGCTTCGATAATCGATACTCGTGGAAAGCTCCCTTCATTCACGCAGCATATACTCGCGGAGCAGCGCCATGATCCCTTTTCCAAGGTCTACTTGCTCATTATGCAGCGCGAAATGCAGCGAAGTTGCGCGCTCCTTGTCCTGCGCATCTACATATAGTCGTATGAAATAAGCCATAGATTTATTCCGCACATGCCCAGCCACTGAGCCGGCAGCTGCAAGCTTCCCCTACCTTCGTACAACCCACACAGCAGCCCACCCACATTTCTCATGTATTTAGATGTATTTAGTAGAAATACGAGAGACGGCGCCCTGGTGTCAGTATACAAAGTTCAATTGGCCATGATGAGTTGAGTCACGGGGTTATACGTAACAGCACGCTCACCCGTCACTGGCAACTAGAGAACATTCTTGTGTTTGAATGCGTAAGTCCGCAGACCTCATCCAGAGCAACTCGCAAATATACCGCGTATATGCACGCCGGTTGGCTAATCCCGCAGACCAAGACATCTTCATCGCCTCCGTGCGCAAGCTTACGGCCTTCTTATCGGACAGGAGGGCGTATTATCCTGAGGCACAGCAGCCGGTGCGTTCTCGCTCATGTACACGTTACCGCACAAGACTCTCCTCTCACCCGTGATTACTCTACTCATGCCTTGATGGTCTAGATAATTGAAATTCTCGAGGTAAAGTGCTCCTGCCTTTTCGAATCATGTTGGCTCAATCAAAGGCTCGTAGGTTGCATGTAACTCGCTGAGGGATGTTGCGCCTAGTGTGTTCAGCAAGCCCGGTATGGATAGATCCGCTATCCCAGATGACAAAGCCCCCATTTTCGACGCCTTTGACAGGCTCGTCAATAGCGTTACGCCACATGTAGATATCTTTACTGGCGAATCTCTGAAAAGTACGCAAACTTTCCCGATGCAAGGGTTGTCTTATTTTCTCAATCTCAAACCAATAAGACAGACTGCGATCATTTCTGTCGTCGATTGGTATCTCCTTTCCAGGGACCATAGACCTAACGTCCCCCGACTCTCCGATTGAGGTGTCTGCCACCCCCGGGCCGTCGACAGGGCGTCAGGTTGACTCCGCCGCATCTCAGGTTCAGGTTGAAACGTCTTCGCCGAGAGGAACTACACCCTCAGATTCCATTCCCATGACGTCGGATACATCCTCGACTGTAAACAAGGGACCCGCAAGTGATCAACCCGTCTCATCCGTGCTAACCTCTGCCGTGGCCCAGGCGCCATCCGTGGTTCCCATCGTGGTCAAAGATGGTGATGACGGGGCTGTCACAACTTCAAGCCAGCAGATCCAACAATCTCCAGCTAGTGGGTCCCTCGGCCAGTCTTCAACACCTCAAGCACCCGTCCCTGGGAATGTGAACAACCTGGTTCCCGCGATACCCAATCGAACTGATCAGCCTCAGTCTTCCTTGTCTACCTCGTCTGTATCACCATCTCTCCATACCCAAACTTCTTCCCCTGTCTCTGTTCCTCGAGCACCTGTGTCATCTCAGAAAGTCGTGACGACACCGTCTGTCACACCGTCACCCCCGTCTCCTGAAATCGCTGCAAAGGGCCCGAATCCCCAGTCCATGTCACCGTCTCTCGCATCCGCAGGGCAGGTTGGGATAACGCAAGCCTCACAAGCTCCCCCATCTCAGGATCAGGTTCCTGTGAAGACTCTAGCTTCACCAGCTCTCGTCTCTCAGAGCTCCGCCCAACAAAAACCGAAGCCACCCAAGCGACAATCTTTCGGGCTAAACTTTCTGCAGCTGGACTTGAAGGTCGCACGCGAGAAGAAGTTGAAGGCTGCACTGGCTGCCGAACAACAGAAATCTGGTTCTGCTCCTCAGGCATCTGCGGCGCCTGGGCCATCTACATCCACAGCAACCGCTCCCGATCCTGTTGTGCCTGCATCGCCTACATCAACTGCAATAGCTGGTTCGCCGAACACGCCAGCGGCGCCAAGTTTCACTGTCGCTGCACAAGCTGCCCCAGTTGGTACACCGCCAATTATAGGATCAACTCATGTGCCTTCTCCAGCGACCATATCGGGCGACCCGAATACAACCCAGAATCCTACCCAAATTTCATCCCCAAGCCTCGTTCATCGCGACTTGAGGCAAGGATTGACCCGAAACGGCACCTCCAGTGCGAGCCCTCGCAGGCTACGGATTACCGATCGTGCGCCAGCGCCCGCTCCCGAACCAGGTTCATCCAGTGCGCCGATCGTGATTGATGAAGAAGATGAGCCGATGCTGACATCTACGGATGAAGTCAAGGAAGTCAAGGAAGTCGATGTGTCTACAGAGGCCCTTCCGACACCGGGAAAGACAACGAAGGCAATAGATCAGGAGGTGCAGGGGAGTGAGGTGGACACGGGGCACGAGGATAAGCCTCAGCTTGATCAGGTAGGAAAGCCGATATCTGTGTCGTCGTCCCTGATAAATTCCTCCGTGCTCCAGGTTACGTCCAGTCCTCTCGTTGAACCCCCGGTAACAGGTAATTTGCGAACTGATGTAATAACCACGCAAGGCCCCTCGACGCCTTCTATTTCTAGCCCACGTCCTTCCTTTGCTACGTCGGTGCCTGCCATTCCAGCCTCGGCACCGCTAGCTTCTTCAGACAGCGGCACAACAGGGGTCCAGCCGCAGCAGGCAAAGGATGACAATGAGCAAGGAAAAGTGGCGGAGGGTTCTGTGGAGACTCTTGATATCTCGACCACCGAAAATGTGTCTGGTACCACAATTGAACCCCTTTTAGGCAACGAGTCTTCCGCTATCAACACGGGTTCTACCCACACTACCGACGACACAGAAATGGCACCTCCACCACCTGCGACGACGGCAACTGCGACCGCTGTGACCGAGCCCCCCGCCGCACCGGTGGCTAGCCGCGACACTGCCGAGCCCAGCTCACGGTCAAACACAGCGAAATCTCACGGTATAGGAGAGCACGCGACCACCATTACCGTGTCCTCGGTGCCCTTAACAACAGGGAAGCATCAGAGGTCCCCTACTCCTTCTGACAGCGGCACGAGGAGAGTGATACCAAGAAAAGCATCTATTCCGGAAAGTCAACAGGACACGCCTACCATTGTTTTGCAACCGGTCATCGTCGGACCAACTTGCGCAGCCCCCGCCACACTTGACGTGGGGCGGCGAGGAAAAGAAGCCAGTTCAGAGACAGCGATCGATCCCTCGCTCAACCTTGGTCGGCCGGTCAGCATGACTTCCAGTAGCAAGGCAACTACGTCGATGCTGGCTCCCCCCAGCACAGGGCCGCATCCAAGAAGCGAATCGCTCAGCGACATGGACATTTCGCGGTCCTCTGTCACCCCTCCTCCAATCGTGGTTCTTGGAACTCGCTCCGGGGGCTCGACCGCAACGAACGCTTCCTTAGATTCTCGTTCTCCCTCGCCCCAATCTCGGAGGCGGCCATCAGAGGCTGGAACGGAGCTGGTAAAGGCCGAAGAGCTCGAAGACGAGATGGTGGACGAGCTGGCGCCGCAGTTTGGGAAGGAAATGAGAGTGATTTGCATGGATAGGGCGTGGGATGTACCCGGAGAATTTACGTGGAACTTCACTCTCCCTCAAATCGACTGGGACAGGGTGTCTCAGTGGGCGAAGGCGCCAGAGAACGTTGAGTGAGTGGATGCCTTGCTTCCGTATGAGATGCGTTAATCCTCCCCTCGTGCTCCCATCTAGCTCGGACATCTCGCGGGTGAGGTGTATCACCTTGGCATGTTACGTTATGAAGGAGCTTGAGCATTATGCGACCCAAGACGGCTTGACTCGCGAGCAATGGTTCGAAAACGTAAGGCCGGTTCCATGGGCGAATTTGCCGCCCCATCTATGGGCAATGATTAACGACAAATTCTATGACGTGTTCCCTCCTTTCCTGGTATTGTCCTTTATTCCCACAACTTCCACTCTTGTCTGACTGGGTCTACTTAGTCCCCCGATGACCTTTTTGATGTCTCTCCTTTCTTGCAACTGGGAGATAACAAGATTACCTTCACGCAAATCGACGGGATGGAAGATTACGTGCTCGTGCTTCATGGCCATTACCCGACACCTGGCCAGCTCGTACCTTTACATGCGCGATGGGATCAGGAGAGGAGCTTCATAAAAAAGTTGCAATGGTTCGCTCGGCCATTTACCATCGACGACTCGGATTAGCAGAAATCTGTTGACGATTTCTTAATTACATACGATACCATTACCTATATACACCGTAAATAGCGTTGCAGTAGCAGAAACTGACTGGGTAATAATGTAGTCACTAGACGCCGTCTCTATTGGATTTATTGTTTATGGAATTAACGGTTCAGTGGTCTAATGGTTATGATTTCTGTCTCACATTTGTGATGATCACAGAAGGTTCCCGGTTCGATCCCGGGCTGAACCACTTTTTCTCCTTCGATACGTTTTGCGGCACGTCGCCTTATCATTGATCGCACTGTATATATGTTACACTGTCCCATCAATCCGTCTTTTTCATTCTTCCTTCACGCCAGATCGGTAGATATCGTAAGAATCTTATGACAGCTGATTTTTAGGGAAGGAACATCTGTACTCATTTCTTGGTGAAGTAGTTCGCAATCCCTCCCTTCTGTACGCTCGGTTTTGACGGTTTGCGCTTTAATGTCGACGACGCAGCAGCCTTCGCGGGTGCCTTCACGACCTTCTCATCAGCTTCGCTTTCATTCTTCACTACGATCGGGGCTGCAGCTTTCTTTCCCTTCCCCTTCGTAGGTTTCTCGGGAGGCGCCTCTTCCTCGTCCACGGATTCATACGATGAATAATCCTCGGTCACTGCATGCGTGAACCCGAAAATGCGTTTCAGTCAACGACTCGGAAAAGCTTTGCACGGGAAGAGAGAGGAATCGTGTGATGATGCAAAACGCACCAATGTAGCCCTTGGCGTCCGTGGTCATGCGAGACTTGACCACTCGTCTCTTCTTGAGTCCGTTGCGGCCTACGGGCACCACTTTCTTCGGCTTGCGCTGCTGCGTCTTGCGCGTGGGCTTAGGTTTCGGCTCCGGTTCCGGTTCCGGTTCTGGTTCTGGTTCGGGTGCGCGATCTTCCATCTCGACGTCGGTGTCTGGAGGTGATGTCGCCGACTCCGAGAGCGACGCGTTGCGAGAGACCCTCGTGACTTGATCTGAGGTAGAAGAGGGAACCGAAACTCGTCAGCCTCTCCTTGGTCCGAGGATTTAGCACAGGCGATCTTTTTCTTACCGTCGTCGATGTCCATCATCGCACGCAACTCTTTATCCGCGCCTGAATCTGGGGTGGCAGCTTTTGCCTTTGCCTTGTACGCAGCTTTGGGGCGCGCCGGCGCTGGCGGCTTGGACACTTCTTCGCCTTCGTCATCTGAGATGACGATTCCCCTCTTGACACGCGCCGCACTTTTGGATTCTGTACGTATGCACGATAGCCTTTCGCGCGCCCTTGCAGTCTCATCTTCAGAATCCGAAGGTTTCAAGGTGGGATTCCTCTCGATGGAGAGCTAGAAACCCAAATGGTCAACTTCGTTGGGGAGTGTAACACCAAACAGAAAAGGGCAACCTTGTCCTTCGATGTAGAGGGCTTGGGTTCTGGCTTAGGGGCAGCTTTGGACGCTGCCGAAGACTCCGTTGGTTCGATTTTGATTTTTCGTGTCTCTGGTGCGGGCTTAGGTGCAGACTTTGCTTTGCTAAAGTCGAGTTTTCCGGAAGGCTTCGGTTTCGGGGGCTCCTCCTTGGTCTCGAGTTTGACGTCCTTCGGTTCGGATTTGACGACGGGCTTAGCGTTCTCGGCCGCAGAAGGAGCCTTCGAGAGGCCAGGAAGTTTATTTTTGGAGGTAGAGGCAGTCGCGGCGGAGGACTTGGTATTCGCCGAGGACCGCGCAGGCTGAAGATCTGTTCGTTTCTGTGGAAAGGAGCAAGGCCCGGTCATCGTCAAGCTTGGTATTAGATGGGCACAGAAGCTAACGTACTTTGATGTACCAGTTCGGGCCAGTAACTCGACCTAACGCAACGGTAAAGCCGGTGCCGATGCTTTTCCCCGTTTCTCGAAGACTCTTCGCAGGCTCGCACAAGAGGGCTGGTTCCTGAAGATAGTTGGCGTGAAGCTGAAAAGGAGAGAAGGATGATGCTCACACGAATGGGTGAAGGGGAAAGGCTGTAAACATGAACAAAGTGAATGCACGCATATTGCTCCTTCGAGGCTAGTACATGTCGGAAAGATTCAGAAGCGACACTCGCGCGAGCAGAAAGAAGACGCCGTACTCTCGAGATCCGCTTCGCTAACCAGTGTGATTTTCGTCTCTGGAACAACCTCTGAACCTCCGTTCGTCTCTCCGTCATCGATGGTCATTTCGTCCGTATCGCGCACGCTATCCAGGTACGAGACGCGTGGCTCGCCTCCAATAATATAAGTCGCATAAGCAGCGTCGAAAGAACCTGCGTGCTCAGAGTGGTAGATCGCAAGTTCGCTGACGACGGGTCATTGCGTGTCTGATACAAAGACGTAACGCCCACTTTTTGGCCTGATTTACGTGGATTTCGAGAGCGTGGCTTAAAGAGCGATACGTCACCTGGAAGAGAGAACAAGAAATGGGGTGAATTTAGCACGAAACCGATCCTACAAGCGGCGCATACGATGTTCTTCCCGACTACGAGTTCCTCGGTAAGAAAGTCCAAAACACGATCTGATGACATTCGAGAAATGTCGGGGTCGATATTAAGCTAGAGATGAGTGTTACAGTCAGGTGTCTGAATGAACGCGCCCCGTCAGTCGCGTTTAGAAACGCGTGCGTGAACGCGGCATACGGCCCGAAGCCTTGACCCGGCTTGACCCTCCACCTCGTGTGCAACACGTGTATGCGCATCATCGCCGCAATCGACAGCAGACACTCCCACTCTTCTCTACCGACATAGGATTGTATGGTCAATGCTGTCCTCAATATCGAATTCATAAGCACAGTAAGCAAACTATGAGGACATAGATCGTATCGAACGTCGTAAGGCTCTCATCTGAACTGTGAAGCTTTGAACGTGGCCTCCAATCCGAACCCTAAATATTCCATATCACACGAATTCACATCCCCCAAGGAGCCATAGGATGGTGATAGGAGTCACTTTTCCCATGCCTGATGCCTGGTACGACGGATGCAACGTCCGGAAAATCACTGCACATCGACAAGGCGAAAGTGTTATATCTCTGGGCACGGGGTCAGAACGCATGAGCGGATGGGCCTTCTAGTTTGCGATCCGGAGGGATGCCTCGAATGCTGGCATATGTGCCGATTTGATAACCGGCAATCGAGTCATCGAGGTACCTACTAGTAGTGCGTCAGCGCACTCGGACGTCCTGAGAAGAGACAGGGAAGAGCCATCAGCAACGTTTGATAGCTCCTTTCGTGCGAATGGTGTCTGCTGTGCAGTACTGTATCTTCATAGGAGGAAGCACGATGATGATGGCGCTCACCGATATCATCGCAGGAAACCTAGCAACGTTCCGCTGAAAGGGAGATAAAAATGAAAGCCAGGAACTGCGGAGGCCATCAATCAATGCCTGCTGGCTGTAATGAGGCCAGTTGGGGGACTTGACGAGGTAAGCGTGTTAACGGCAGGGGTCATGCATCATCCCCATATCTCCCATCACATCCGACAAGGACAACGCATGCAGGGGCGAGGTAACTTCGGTCACGCGGGAACTGAGGTCCTTCCTCGTCATTTCTTCGATGATTCGAGTCAGCTGCTAGGAATTGGATTTGTGTCTCGTAAGGATTTCATGGTCGATGTTGTACGTACAGTACAGTATTACAATAGGGAGAGTGGGGATGTTTCCATACACTAGCCAATTGGACTTGGTATACAACGCATGATACCAGTACAAGTACAGAAGAGAAAGATGAAAATGAGCTATCCTACATGAATCGGGAGCGGTTGAAGAAGCTGACTACGGATTCGGTGAATGAGATGCTCGGCCGAACCTCGATCCCGACTGTCTCGTGCTCTGCCAGACTGTCAATTTCCACTGGCCACGCCTTCTTCGATATGTACGATTTCAAGCCGGTGTATCGTCCGCCGGAATACCCAGGACGCATCACAAAAAACTGGATGCGGGATGACGCGACGCCTTGTAGAATTTCCGGGAACAGATCTAGGGCGTGTTTCTGGGCCCTCTGGGTTCCATGCGCAGCAAATCGTCAAGAGTCAACGTCAACGATGATGATGCCGCTGACAAGCCCCAAAAGAGGACTCACCCTGTAACTCCGAATCTTGTAGGACCTGATCAGCTTTCCGTTGAGACTGAAGTACATGTTCTCGTGGCCCATGCCCGAGTACGCTCTCGAGGAGTCTGGGTAGGTGGTATAGGCGGCGGAGGGGGCGTAGGAATAGGCGGCGGAGGGAGAGTAGGAATAGGCGGAGGGAGAGTGGGAATAGTATGATTGGGCGGTTGGGACCCCGTACGCGGGGTATTGCCTTGGGTATGAGCGGTACGCGTATGGATCGTACACGGACATTGGCGGCTGGGATCCTAGTCTACGAGAGATGCTGCTGCCAACGTCGGAGACTGGTGGGTGTGGGAAAAACATGGCGCCCCTCGCGGATCAAAAAGGGCTATGTGGAAATTGAGATAAGATTAGAGACTCACGTTCTGGGGAGTCCATTGTGCTTCAGTGCTCGGAAAGTGGAGAGGAAACTGTGGGCTTCCGGAAAGGCCAAGAATTGGGTTATTGGGAGGGGAATAAGGTCCGAGAAAGAGAAAAAGCCCCCCACCGACAGCCGACATAATTTCAAAGAGCTATTATACGTATTGTACCGCAAAGTTCGCACCAATAATGTACAAGGGCCATGACTGCGCCATGAGGCAAATGGGCACGTGATCGTGTGACACAAAATACACCCAATATTGGCCTTTTGAAGTACTACTGTATGCACAGCAGTCATAGCGCGCAATAGAACAAAACTTAAAAACTGATACGTAGACGGGTTGACTCGGAACACGTTCCACATTCTCACTTATTGCCCGTTCTACTCGGATCGAATGAAGTACGCGAATAGTTTCGCTACTTGTGGTAACAGCCTGAGTTACGGCTTCGAAGGGCAGCAGGAATCACCACCAGACGGCGCCTCTCATCAGTCTCCGCCCTGTCCGCATGACCCGCGCGCTCATGACCTCACCACCGCTACCCAATTCAGCGCCCACTTCCACAACACCGCTCGGGTGCCTGATGCAAAGAAGCTCGCTCGCATCACGCCGCAGGGCCCTGACGGCATCCCACGCAAGCGTATGTGGCACACGCGCAGCAACCCCTAGACAGAGCCCCACGGTCATGGGAACGGCACGATGCAGTACTCCCATTGAGAACGCGTTGATCACAACGTCGGCCTCGGCATCATCCGGAGGCGGACGCCCGAGCACGGCGACTTTCGGCTGAGCCTGCACAAGAGGGTCGAGGCCCATGAGCCGCGCGCCGGATTGTCGAACGCGCTCGAGCGCATCCACAACACCGAGTTCCGCGTAGTCGATCGGGGTGTCGTCGGGGATGTTGAGCGCAGAGCGTAGACCTCGGTCGCTGGTGAATACTGTCGGATTCGTGGCATCGACCAGCGAAACGGGAAGTGTAACCTCGCGAGAATTGGCGAGGGAAACCCGCACGATCTCTTGGGGAAGGCCGGTGGGGAGCAGTCTGCCCGTACGCGCTCCGCTTGGGGCTACGAAGTCCAGGAGGATGGGTGATGCTCTACCTGGGACGCCCGCGATGGATTCCTGCTCTCCGTCGAGAACAGGCACGTAACGACCCCCTCTTTCGGCGACGAGGAACGTGTTGTCGATGCGCTTGTCTGTATTCGTGTTGAAAGTGTGCACGGTACCCGTCATCTTGTGTCCCTGAGAAACCCGGGGCGTGCAGATGCCCTCGTCTACGGCAAACACCCCAATCATGCTTGACAAGTTTCCGCAATTGCCCGAGTAGTCGATGACGCTGTCCCGGATCCCGACCTGTGCGAACGTATACTCGACGTCAATCCGAGCAACCTTCTGCGCTTCTGATGGCGAGCCAACGACGCAAACCTTGGACAGACTGGACACGCCGCCGCCCATCCCGTTCAGCTGCCGGCCGTATTGCGCATCGGGGGAGCCCATTATGCCGAGAAAGATGGCGTCCCATTGTGACTGGTCAGGCGGAAGGTGAGCGCGATTGAGAAATATGCCCTTGGAGGTGCCACCTCGGAGGAAGGTGGCAGGAATCGGATTAGCAACCCCTGTGAGCGATGAGGAGCACCTGGCAGATCGCAAAGCGCTGGTGGCAGAAAACGCGGTGCGCGGGAGGCGCAGCGATGCCATTACCTACTGGATACCGTTGGTTCCAACATTGGGGTAGTGTAGTGCATAAAGTTGATCGGCTCACTGTCGATATTCCAGTGTACTCAGAGGGAAGAGAGAATGCGGTTCATGAGGAAGAGGTACCACACAAAAGGCCACCGGCATCAGCCGAATACAGTCACCATCACCATCACTCGGTTATCCAACTGAACTCAACCGATTTTTCCGTGGTGTTTCTCTCGTGACCGTGCATATACCAAGGCTACAATCAATGGTCACAGCTAGGGTCTGTGGACACCCTTTCTCTCTGTTCCCGAGGACCAATGCTCATAGACGCGTTTCTGAACCACGGCTTAGCTTTTACGCTGTCTCTCATATCTACTTCTGTCCGCTCGTAATGCAGAACTTGGATCTAATTTATGCCCTTGGACTTCCCCTGGCTGGCTTTCTTGGTACATCTGGTGCTGTCGGAACGCATCGAGCCTTCTGTTGATATGATCAGCGCTTCAACTCCACCTCCACGTTGATCGCGCTCAGGATATCAGCCGCATACAGAGTAAAAGTCAATCCTTTTGCTTGATATCTTGCAGATGTCTCACACAAGATGCTCACCATTCCAACCTACGTGCTTTCGGTGTATTTCTCTTCACCGGACCGTGTTCACATCCATTTTCGGGAAGAATTCTA
>Ga0137394_10000174_pt1 | contig 44817 bp, 37 predicted proteins | sample czobulk116metaG_FD_108278 | JGI IMG/M metagenome (GOLD analysis project Ga0137394, IMG submission 108278) | Vadose zone soil microbial communities from Angelo Coast Range Reserve, California, USA - czobulk1.16 metaG | ecosystem: Environmental > Terrestrial > Soil > Vadose zone | place: USA... | reverse complement strand
TGTCCGGCCAGTCATAGTAGAACTCGTGATGGGTTCTTGTGGGCGATTCACGCCACGCGCGGAAGGCTTGTGTGTGCCAGCGGTTCCAATCGATCTCTACACCCGTGGTGAAATCGCGGCTTTCAACCGAGATCTCCCACTGACCGGGACCCCCTGGCGCGGGTCTGGGATATGGATGCGCCCCATAGTACGTGTTGGGAAAACCGCCATCCCAGCTGAAAGCGCCATCATTGCCCCAGAAAAACGTTGTGTAGTACCTGTACGTCCCGGTGGTCTTCTTGCGCGGGTACACCTTGAAGATGTAAGTCGCGTTGTAAATCGGAAACGGACTGTGCCAGTAAAGCATGCGGCGGACCGCGCCGTCGCCCGGCCATTCGAGGCCATATGACGGCGTTGAAGCTGCCTGTACGGGAGTGGCAAGTGCTGCAATTATGCGTGCTGGTGTTCCTGTCGTGAACGACTGTGCGAACTGCGGCAACCACAACGTGGACTGCAGCAGCACTAAGAGTAAGACGAATATTTTTACTGTGTGAATGCGGCGCTTTGAATCGGATTGAGCAGTAGACACACGAGCCTCCAGATCTTGGTTTTCGGATTGAGAGATCACACGCAACCCTGGCGCGCTGGGTTTACAAAATGTCTTCGTTATCGGACAGGTGGGTAGCAGCGATTCATCGGACAGGACAAACGGGCAATTTCAATAGTTCCCCGCTTCATGGCCGAGATGAGGTTCAATCACCACCACAAATCTATTGAGCCGGCGCATCTCTAGTTCGCAATTCACCCTCCAAAGAATCAGCGGAAACCCGACTGAGCGAGGTGGGCCCTGGCTACACTCGAGGTGAAGCATCCCGACCTGCAGGCAAGAGGCAGGTAAGTGCTTGGTGGCAAATTGAAGCGAAATCCCCGGCGATGGGTTCTGTCCGTTGCCGATGCCAGCGGTGGAACTCTGATGGCATTGACTGCTTCACGGGCACTGACGTTCAGGTTCGATCAACCGGGGAAAAACACGTATAAATTCCAGACACGGTGCGGACCGCCGCTCGCTGCGGCTTTTCCTGGAGCATCGCATTCGAAATAAAGGATTCTCATCGAGTTCGGTAAATTCACTCGTGGCAGAAATCGGAATTCGAATGGACAAATTGCCGGATATTCTGTCGTTTAAGATGGCGTTGTGACGTTAATAACTGACACAGGAAAAAAGGAACCGCGAGTGCCAAAGTGGCGTCGACGAGTCGAGCGATAGCGAGATGAAATTACATCAGCATTGCGCAGCGATTGGACGCGGGCTGAAGCCCGGATTACACCTGGAATCATCCGCAGCACCCCGGCGCGAACAACTACCCAGAACAAACGGCCAAATTCAGTATTCGCGTACCTTAAATTGAGGGTTTTCCCGGATATGACGACAACTCCAAAGCCACCTATGCTTTAGTTGTGGAGTCCGCCAAACGGTCTGCGGATTTCATACCGTGGTGGTAGTCATTGAACAAGAAGAGGGCAAAATATGCCTCGATTTGAAACAGGTGCGAGAGTTTTGGTTCGATCTACGATCTTCAATCGGCATGTTGGCGATGAAGGAAGCATTTCGAAAGTAATCCCTCACAAGTCCGGCAAGCGGACTCTTGATAAGTACGAAGTCGAGTTCCCGGATGGAGATAAGAGCGTATTCTGGGACATTCAGTTAGGGCGACCGCCCAAAGTCGCTCCAACCTCTGTGACCGAGAGCACAGCGACAGTGATCACATGATCTGTGAATTGTTTTGAAATGTTGGGCTGCGCTGATCGGATTGCGGCCCCAGCCACGGTATCTCTACTATAAATTTCGACCCATGTCCCGGTCCGGAGCTTTCAACGCGAATCGAGCCGCCGTGAAGTTCGGCTAGATTCCGCACGATCGCCAAACCGAGGCCAAGCCCACCGTGGCCGCCGCTCCCCTCCGCCTGCCAGAGCGGCTCAAAAAGATGGGGCAGACTTTCGGGGCTGATTCCCTTCCCGGTATCGGCAATCGTGAGTTGAAAACACTGATCTGTGTAGTTCAGGTTGACGCTGACGCAACCGCCCTCCGGCGTAAACTTTAGGGAATTGGATAACAGATTCCAAATGATCTGTTGGAATCGCTTGGAATCCAAACGTGCCATGCGCCGCTCGTCCGGTATGCAGCGATCAAGTCTTATGCCTTTGGCGCTGGCCGTTGGCTCCAGCGTCTCCAGGGCCGACCGGACCGTCTCCCGAACATCTACAGACGCGAGATCCAATTGCAGCTTTGCTGCGCTGATTCGAAAAACATCGAGAAGCTCTTCGATGAGCTGAAGCTGGACACCAGCGTTGCGCTCGATAACCTCGGCTCCCTTTCGTATGGCTTCTTCGTCCGGCTGAGTCCGAAAGATGCGCGCCCAACCCAGGATCGAAGTCAACGGGGTGCGAAGGTCGTGTGAAAGAACGGCCAGAAATCGGTCTTTCGCCGCATTCGCCTTGTCTGCTTCTTCACGAGCAGTCACAAGTTCACTTTCGTGAACGACTCTCTCGCTCACGTCATCAATGGCCGTGATCGTACCGACAACTCTTCCCTGGGAGACCAGCGGCGCGATGCGAGCGCTCTGTTGCATTTCGGGAAGGTTATATTCCGGCCTCGCCGGCAGCTTCACCAGATATCGATGAAAACGATGCGCCAGTACGGTGACCTGTCCCTCCAGCGCGCTTCGGTACATCCTGTCCAGACCGCGTTCAACCAGATCCGGAAAAATCTCAAATAGAGGCCTGCCCACGACCACTTCGGCACCGCGTCCTGTGCTCTGTTCGAGCCATCGATTCCAGCCGCGAATGATGAGGTCGGTGTCGGTCGTGACAATGCCTTGTGGGGCGTAGTCGTTCAACCAATCGATTATCGGCCCATTGAAATCGAAGTTCTTTAACATGGCGGCTTACCTAAGCTGGCTTTGTTCCCAGTTTTCGATGGCTCTCAACAAACGGTCCAGCGAGGAAACGCCCAGGACGATCGCAAGGTAGCCGGACACGGAACCTTCCTTGATACGGAATGCGGTCGACACGACCACCGCGTAGCGCAGTTCTTCGGTGCCTATCGTAATGGACCGAAGCAATTTGTCGAGATTTTCCAGATGCAGCCGCGGCATTGAAAACGAAACCTGAACATGCAGCAGGTTGCCGAATACGCCAAGACAGGCATTGAGCAGGATGTTGCCCACTTCGGTCAGCGCTTCGCGTGCAGACGCATCCAGCTTCTGCGACGGGGCGTGGTATTCGCACAGGAGATCGGTCAGCGTGACGGCGCCCTCATAATTCAACATCAGCAGCGCATCGCCGGACACGGGTCCGCTAAAGATCTGGTGAACGCTGACAACTTCTTCTTTGACGAAGTTTCCCAGGACGGCCAGGACCTCGTCGATTGCGAGGACCTCGACTTCAGGCGCATCCAGCAGCACCCGATGGCCCGAGATCTGCGAGAGTGACGAAGCGGTGCGTGCAAATGCGATGTTGATGACCTCCCCCATCGCGTCTTTTTGTTTTTCGGTCAGGAGCAATTCAGCTCTCCTTCAGGGCGAACTCTATGGCGGCGATGATTTCCTTCTCAACAAAAGGTTTTGTTATAAACCCCCGAGCACCCTCCGCTTCAGTCATGGCACGAGTGGAAGATTGGATGTCGGCGCTGGCAACTACAACACGCGCCCGCTCGTCCATTTGACGGATTTTCTGCAGCACTTCGATCCCGAACATGCCCCTCATGATGAGGTCCAGGAGTACGACGTCGGGTTTATCCAGAAAGTACTTTTCTATGGCGACCATTCCGTCGTCGGCCTCAGTTACATTGTGACCCGCTTCTTCAAGAATTCGCCGTAGGATTCTGCGCGACATGGCGGAATCATCGACGATCAGTACTTTCGCCATATGCAGCCTCCAAAAGTGCATCCGACATTCTTTCTAACGGAATTGTTCGATTAACCAGCCCCGCTTCGATCACGGCACGCGGCATGCCAAAAACGACACAGCTTTCTTCGGCCTCGGCGAAGACCATTCCACCCTTCGATTTGATCCATGACGATCCGTCTTTACCATCTTCTCCCATGCCCGTCATGACCACGCCTAAAACACCTCTCCCAAACGTGTCCGCCGCGGAACGAAACAGCACATCCACCGACGGACGATGCAGCATGTCGAAGGGGCGCGCGTCGAGATGAGTGATGACTTTTGAGTCCGTGCGAACGAACGTCAGATGGCGGCCGGCGGGCGCGATCAGGACTCGCCCGTTTCGGACCTCATCCCCTTCCTGCGCTTCGGAGACTTCCAGCTCCGATAGCTCATTCAAGCGCTTCGCGTAAAGCTCGGTGTAGCCGACCGGCATGTGCAGCACGATCGCAATAGGCAACGGAAAATCCCGGGGTAAACGCGGCACCAGGTACTTCAACGCCTGCGGGCCGCCCGTTGAGATTCCAATAACGATAATGTCGGTGGACGTCGATTTTGGCCTGGACCTGGACTGGGACTTGACGGCGGCCTTCACCGGCGCATCCTTCATTGCGGTGAGGCGAACATTTCCCGCCGCTTTGACCTTCTCGATCAAATCATCGCTCATCTCAAATACTTTTTCCGTTGCGAGAGCCGACGGCTTTTGAACGAAATCGATCGCGCCCGAATCGAGGGCATCGAGCACCAACTGGCTTGTTTCATTTGCGATGCTTACTACGATGATCGGCATTGGCGCTCTGGACATCTGTTCTTTGATAAATCCAAGGCCCCCCATGCCGGGCATGATCAGGTCGAGCGTCACAACATCCGGATGCAGCTCCCGGACCAGGGTCAATGCTTCTTCGCCGTCGCGAGCGGCGCCGACAACCTCGATAAATGGACTGCGGCCAAGCATCTGCCTTATGACCTTCCGCACATACGCGGAGTCGTCGACAACCAACACTCGGAGAATGCGATCCATATCCACCACCTCAATCTTTCACGTACACGAATGCCGGCCCCATCTCCTTCAATTGGAACTGCGTCGTAAACTTCAATAAGGACTCTGCTGCGCCGAGGAATAAATACGCGGGGTGGGGCATGTATTCCGAGTACATCTTCACGATCCTTCGAATCGTGGCCTCTGAAAAGTAGATGAAGACGTTTCTGCAGAAAATGACGCGGGAACTCGCAAGTCCTTCGATGTCGGATCTCTTCGTCAAATTCGCGCTGTGCCACACAATTCTGCGATGAATTTCCGGAACAACCTGCCAACCTTCGGAATGACGTGCGAAGTAACGGGCGCGCAACTCCGGAGGCAGACTTCGGAACGCCCGCTCCCGATAGACACCTCGCCTGGCCGCGCAAATCGCCGCGGGGCTCATATCGCTGGCATGGATTTCGATGGGAATTCGATCGAGCCACCCAGCCTGGTCGAGCGCCATCGCAATACTGATGGGTTCCTCGCCGGAGGCACAGGCGGCGCTCCAGATCCGGAGCGGCTCGCTGAATCTCGCGGAAAACTGCGGAACAAGCACGTCCACCAGTGCCCGAATCTGATCCATCTCACGCCACAAATACGTTTCACGGACGGACATCGCGTTGAGCAAATTCGACCATTCATCACTCGTCGCGGCTTCGTACTTCAGAAGATAGTAGTAATCGAGCGGCGAATCGATGCCGCGCTCAATCATCAGGTCCGAGAATTTATCCATCATCAAATCCAAATTGTTTTGATCGAAGTAGATGCCTGTCCGCTCATCGAGCAGATCCCGTAACAGCGTCCATGCCGGATTCCTTGCGGTCGTTCGATCTCGTGATTCCATCCCGCCTGCGTTACCTCTGGAGGGCTTGTTCAGCGGCTGCTCGAACTCCCGGATCAGGATCGTTATGTGCGATCTGCAACAATTTTCTTTCCGAAGCCAGGCTGCCGAGACGCCTTATGGCAAGCAGCGCCGCCAGGCGAACTTCAGGCCGATCGTCGTCCAGAGCCCTGCTGAGGAGCTCCGAGGCTTCAGGATGTTTCATTCTTCCCAGCGCTTCGACGACGGATCGGCGCGTTTCCAATTGAGGGCTGGATAACCCCGCGGCTACATGCGCGAGATGCGACGGGCCCAATCCGCTGATTTGGGCGATAGCTTTTTCACGAAGACGCCGGTCCGAGGAAAGGCGCAACAAAGCAGCAATCGATTCCGGCGTCGCCATCCTGGCCAGCTCTTCCATTGCCGCTTCAACAACGGATTCGTTGCTGTCAGCGGCGGCCGTCCACTGCAGGGCTTCGGCTGCTTCGGCGTCCCGTCGAGCCGCAATGGCAGGGACGGCATCCAGTCTGCGCGAATCCTTTTCGGAACGCAGCGCGCTGCGAATCGGATGAAGCGCGTCGGGATGCCCGACAACGCCCAGAGCCAGCAGCACCGCGCGTGCGAGGTCCCGGTCTTCGAAGTCCACAAATGGCGCCAGGATCGAGACGGCACGGCGCCCGCCGATGGCTCCCAGCGCATCGGCCGCGGCAACGCGAACATAAATGGCCTTATCCTCGCGAAGAGCCGCCGCGAGCGCGTCCATGGATTCCGGACTGCGGATTTGCGCCAGGGCACGCGCAGCGTAGTACCGGACCCAGGCATCGGAGTCGCCCAGCGCGCGCACCAATTCCAGGACGGCCGCGACGTTTTCCAGTTGTCCCAGCGATTGCGCGGCAGCGATGCGGATCTTGGCAGACTCGTCGCGGATGGCGGTTATCAGAGCGGCGAAGACACGGTCATCCTGCAGATTGGCGAGATTCTCCACAGCAGCGCGCCGGACCGTCTCGCTCGTATCATGCAATCTGTCCAGCATCAGGTCCGCGCACTCGGAATATCCAAAGTACCCCGCGATCCGGACGGCGGACTCGCGAGCGTGAGGGTCGGCGTCCTTCAGCAAACGCTGAACATCCTCGAGCATCCGTGGATGGCCGATCGAATTCAAGGCGCCGATCACGGCCTGGCGCACGGCAGCGCGATCGTGCGCGAGGAAGCCCAGCAAGGGTTCATAAGCTCTCTCATCGCCAATGCGAGCGAGGGCGCCGGCGGTATCGACGGTCAGTTCCGGATCGCGTAACGTGCGGATGAGCGCTGGCACACACTCCGGATCGCCGATCCGGCCGAGCGCTGCGACCGCCGCGCGGCGAATTTCGAGATCTTCCGATTCCAGTTGACCGCACAACAGCGGCGTCACGCGGGCACCGTGGCGGATCAGAGTTTCAATCACTTCCGATCGCAGAGATGAAGAGCCGAGCAAGCGGGTCAAGCCTTCCATGACGGTTTCATCGGCAATCCAGCCCAAAACGCGCACCACCCTGCGGAGCGTCTCACCGGTGGTGGTGTTCAGGGAATGGAGCAAATTCCGGATCCCATCCTGCGAAATGTGCTGAGCGACAAGGTCCGCCACGTACTGGCCTTCACGGAACTGGTCTTCGTAACGCTGATGCAAAGTCGTGAGGGCCTCTGCAACAATTGGGGCAAGGTACGACCGATCCATCATCGAAACGAGAGGCGCTACAATGGCGTGATCGCCGAGATGCGACAAGGCCCCAATCGCGGCCGCGCGTAGCATCTCGTTAGCGAGCAGCGGCACGAGCCGGGTCGCCACACGTGGTTCGCCAATGGATGCCAGGGCGTCCAGCGCCGGAAACGCAAGGAAGAATTCGCCGGATTCAGCGATATCGGCCAGCGCATTGACCGCCTCAGTTGCCTTCAACTTCGAAAGCGCCTCAATCGCGTGATAACGGACGTTGATGTCCTCATCGTGCAATAGGCCGAGCAGCGCCGGTATGGCGCGGCGATCCTTGATGTCCCCCAAAGCCAGCGTCGCATACATACGGACTTCCGCGTCGTTATCGCCGGTCAGGCCGACTACCGGCTCCAGCGCTTCCCAAACTCCGGACGCCAGCAGTTGGAGAACGGAATTCAAAACGCTGGTGTTACGGTGCTCCTTGCGGAGCCGGTTGATCAGTTCGGTGACCGGCGTCTCCTCGGGCTCCGACAGAATGCGTTCAACCTCCTGCCGCCTCTTCAGCCAGTCCTCGCCGGCCAGAGATTTAGCTCCTTCCATTTCGCCTTCGCGCCGCGCCGTTACATCCTCGATCGTTACGACGAGCCCGATGATAGTTGGACCGTCACGCAGCGGAGCGATGACCGCCCGTTGCTGCATCTGTCGAAACCTGGAGGCATCGTTCTGAGGAGGACACGCGATGAGATACCCATGCAAAGCGGGAGCGAGCAACTCGACTGCGCCATCTTCAAGAGCCCGCCGGAATGGAGCAACCAGGCCGCGACGTTCGATTTCCGGGAAGACTTCGGTCATTTGCTTGCCGCAAACGTCCGCGGCAGCCCGCGACGTGACCTTTTCCAGCCAGGCGTCCCAAGTACGGATCACAAGATGAGTATCTGTAGTAAAGATTCCGAATTGCGATCTCAAGCGGAAGAAACTCCAGTACGGGGACTACTTATTCCCTCATCGGTCCTCGAATCCGAACCACTACTGACCATTCTTCGACTGACGTCGTTTATGGCTGGTACTTTTGCGGCCGCTCTTACCGTTATTGGCGCCGCTGTCGAGGCTGTTCATGTCGGCGACGAGAGCGTCGATGGTGTCCAGGAGGTTTCGGGTGCCTCGCTGGGTGTTCCTGGCGCCCTCGGAATTCTGCGCGGTTACTTTTCGAATCTCGCGGAGCGAGTCCAGAACGGATATAGCACCTTTGGAATGTCCTCCATTGGCGCGCGTGATCTGGGCGATCTGTTTCGAGATATTTTGGGCGGCGACAATCATGTCCTTGAGGGCCCGCGACTGCTCAGCCATGCCTCTGGTGAGGTGGTCGGATTGCTTTCTGCTGTCTTCGACCGCCCTGCTGATTTCCGAAACGGCCTGAGTTTGTTCCGCCATGGCTTTGTTCACTCGCGCCGTCAGGCCGGCCAGCCGCGAGGCTTCCTGGGAAACCTGATTTGCTCCTCCGCTTTGCTCCAGAAGGGCTTTTGATGTTGACGTCACGCCGCGGCGCATCGATTGGATCGCCTGGACCATTTGTTCGGCAGCTTTTGCGTGTTCTCGCACGGCGTTCCGGAATTTTGCGGCAATCGTCGTCGTGTTCTGAGACGCTTTCATGACCTCGCGCACGCCGGTTCCCTGTTCCACCATTGCCTGGCTTACCTTTTGCGCTCGTTTTCGCATTTGCAAGGAAGCATCGAGAACGGACCGGACCGCTTTGGTCTGGTCAGCCGTGGCAATGGCCACGTGTTTTGCCTGCGTGGCCGTGATGTTGATTGCGGTCACGGCGTTTTGGGCTGCGCCCATTTGCTCCGAGGATGCCGTTGCGATCTGGCCGACGAGCTGCGTGGTTTCATGAACGCTCGCCAGAATTTTCTTTAGCGCGGCTACGCCCTCTTCGGACATGCGCCCGCTTTCGTCGGCCACGCGAAGCCCTTCGTTGGATGTCGAAAGTGCCTGCTGAACGACTTCCTGCAGTCCCTTGATGATGGCCGCAATGTCCGATGTGGCTTTCGCCGACCGGTCCGCAAGATTTCGGATCTCTTCCGCGACGACAGCGAAACCGCGGCCTGCATCTCCAGCGCGAGCGGCTTCGATAGACGCGTTGAGAGACAGGAGATTGGTCCGTTCCGCAATCAGATCGATCGTATCTACAATCGAGCTGATGTCGCCTGCCTTCTTGCCCATCTCGCGGATCACCTGCGCGGACTGAGCCATCGAATCTCGAACGCGCGTCAACCCTTGTATCGACCGTTGAACGGTGGCGCCTCCTTCTTCGGCTTCCCGAGCTACGCGCGCGGTTGTTTCTCTGGCCTGTTGGGTCATGGACACCACGGAACGGATGGATCGATCGAGCTGCGCGCCGGCTGTCGCAGCGGCTGTGGCTTCCTCAGTAATGCGGTCGGCGTTCTTCGCAACGCCCTCGACAGACTTCGAAGTCTCTTCCATGGATGCGACGATTTCATCACCGGATGCGGACAGATTTTCAGCGGTTGCGGTGACTTCTTCGATGGAGGCCGCCATTTTCGTCATTGATGCCGAGGTCTGTTCGACCGCTACGCTAAGATCGTCTGCATTTCCCGCAAGACCCTGGATCGAACGAGAAATCTCTTCCACGGTATTTGCGCTTTCCGTGACCGAAGACGAGAGCGCAGTCGTGTCGTCGCTGACGGTCTTGATCGACGCCGCAATCTCGATCATGGACGTGGAAACCTGCTGAATCGAGGTGGACATATCTTCAGTCATGGACGTCACGCTCTTGATCGATGCCACCGTTTCCTGACTGGACGCCGCCGTTTCGTTCACCGTCGCGGCAACCTGCGAGGAATTGCCGGTTATCTGTTCGACGGAAGCGGCCACTTCGTTGATGGACGAAGCCAGTTCTTCTGTGGAAGCGGCTACAGATTCGGCCTGGCCTGCCGTTTCTTTCAGCGACACCGCCATCTCGTTGACGATGCTGACGGACGCGTCGAGCGCCTGAACCTGCGACTCCGCGCCGCTCACAACTTCGTCGGCGGTGCGTGAAATCCTGGCCGCAGAGTCCGTGAGGGTAACAGTGCTTTCACGCACACGGCGGATATCGATGCCGCGATTGCGTTTGTCGTTCTTATTCACAGCTGCCATACGTTTCTCCACTCACGCTTCGAGCGCCGATGCTCGATACTGACCGACATTGACAAGCTCATCCAGTTCGATGATGAGCACGATTCGGTCATCGACGGTGACAATACCTTTCAAGTACTTCCCGCTAAGCCCCGCTATCGAATCCGGCGGCGGTTGAACCGCATTGTTGGGAATGGACATGAACTCGCGGGCCGAATCGACGATCAATCCAATCATTCTGCCGTTGTGATTCGTCACGACCAGGCGCGTGCGCGTCGTGTGCGGCGCCTTTTCGAATCCGAAACGGGAGCGAAGATTTACGGCAGGAATGACCTGGCCGCGGGTGAAAACAACCCCTTCGACGAATGGCGGAGCGTTGGGCAACGGCGTAATGTGTTCGACCATCTCCATCTGTTGCACGCTTTGGCTGCTGACGCCATAGGTTGTTCCGGCGATTTCGAAGAGGATGTAGGTTTCGACGTTCGCGTTCTTTTGATTCATGACGGAATTTCCATGCTATTGCGATCTCGTGCAGCCCGTATCAACGAATGCGGATCGAGGATCAGGACGGGCCGTCCGTCGCCGAGCTCTGTTGCGCCGACGACACCGGGCACGCGCAACAGGGGATCGGTGATCGTTCTCACGACAATTTCACGCTGCCCTGTGATGCGGTCCACAGCCAGGCCCGTCCTGCTGTCTCCATCCGCGATGACCAGGAGGTGCAACCTGTCTAGGGCCGGCTCGCTCAAACCGAAGAATCGCGACAGACGCAAGAGCGGGAGCACGCCGCCACGAAACGGAACCACTTCATTGTTTTCAAATACCCTCACGCTCGACGCATCAATCGCAAGGACCTCGCGTACCGCGGTCTGCGGAACAGCGAAACGCTGCCGGCTGACGGTGACCATTAGCGAGTCGGCGATCAATAGAGTCAGCGGAAGATTGACGGTGAATCGCGTGCCCTGCCCCTCGGTTGTGGTCAGTGTCATGGATCCTCCCAGCTCACTGATCACGGTTTGAACCGCCGCCATGCCGACGCCCCGTCCACTGGCGAGATCGGCTTCATCGCGCGTCGTGAAACCCGGGGCCGAAATAATGTCCAACAGGCGCTTGGAATCCAGGAATTGATCGCTGCCAAGCCATCCCAGGGTCCGCGCGCGGTCGGCGATCTTGGCGACGTCGATTCCCCGGCCGTCATCCTCGACCTGGATGACGACGGTATCTCCAGCAGTGATTGCGCTCAGGCGAACGATGCCGGTTGCGGGTTTGCCCGCCGCCGCGCGCTCCTCCGGAGACTCCAACCCATGGCTGATCGCGTTACGGACAAGATGGAGCAGAGGGTCCATCATTCGTTCGACAATGACTTTATCGATCTCCGTATCCTGGCCTTCGATGTGGACCTCGATGCGTTTGTTCAACTCGCGTTCCAGTCCGCGTACGACGAAACGCATCTTCTCGAACACCTGCCCGATCGGAACCATTCGGATACGAACGACGCCTTCGCGCAGTTCTCGAAGCTGGCGTTCCATGGAAGTGTTGATTTCCTGAAGCGCGCTCCAATCGACAGAACCATGCGCCGCTGTGCGGAGAGCTTCGTCAAGCCGGAAGCGGCTGATGACGAGATCCCCGACGAATCGCATCAAGTCGTCCAGCCGGTTCATCTCAACCCGAATCACGTTGAGGGGAGCAACCCTGGCTGCCGGAGCATCCGGCGACGCCTCGGTTTGGCGTGGCGCTCGCATTATCGAGTCTTCTATGGCGGGCGCATATTCGATACCTTGCGCGCCCAGATCCCCGAATGCAGTCTCCGGCACTTCGGCGGCGACAAGGAATTCGAACGCAACCTGGCCGTCCCTTAATATCTGTGGAGAAGCCCGGAGAATCTCACCGATGTGCCGGAGCCGGTCGCGAACCGCGTTGACGGTCATTCCTTTACTCGCTAGTTCCGGCGAAGATCGAAATATGAATCGCCACATGCCGGTCTCGGACTTCGCTGAAGCCAAAGGCTTGGTCCGCACTTCCTCAGTTGCCGAATCCAGCTGAAGCACAACCAGACTGATATCGGGAAGCGGTTCCAATTTTCTTTTTGCTTCCACGACCTGCTCGATCGCAGTGATTCCCGCCATGACGTGTTCGATACCGTCCGGAGAAACAGCTGTATCTGGCCGCTTGAGTTCCCTCAGGTAGTCCTCGATGTGGTGCGCCAGCAACGTCGCCTCTTCCAGACCCACCATTGCCGACAAGCCCTTCAGCGAGTGGAAATTCCTCAAAAGCTCATCGAGGACGTTGGCATCCACCGGCTTGTTCGCTCCGGACGATTCAATCGAAAGCATCAGGTTCCGGGCGGACGTCAGGTGTTCCTCAGACTCCGCAAAATAGTCGTCGAGAAACTGGTCGAAAAAGGATTTTCCAGTCGTGCTCATTTCAATTTCAACAAACTCGATGCGTGTTCTCGCAGCGCCGCGGGATCGAATGGCTTCGTCAGATACTGGGAGGCCCCACTGTCAAGAGCGGCCTTGCGGCTTTCGGCGTCATATTTGGTTGTCAGCACAATGATTGGAATTTCGCGGTACCGCTCGTGGCTGCGGACAAACTTGAGGACCTCAAGCCCATGCATGTCCGGCATGTTCAGATCGAGAATCATCAGGCTGACAACCTCGCGGGTGAGTAACTCAATTGCCTCCAGGCCGTTCGACGCTTCGTTGAAAACGACATCTCCCAAACTTTGCAACGATGCGGCAACCATCTTGCGGATTGTCGGGGAGTCGTCAACGATGAGGATTCTTGTCATGCGGTAGATAGGTAACCGCCCATAACAGCAGGTTACCCCCTATGAATGCGTACCACAATTCGGATAAAGCCTGAATTTGCATCGAAATGACCCTGAGGACTTTTAGTCGGCCTTGATAATTCCCGCTCGAATGGCGTATCGCACGAGTCCCGCCACGTCATGTATGCCAAGGCGGTCCATGAGGTCTTTTCGGTGTGTTTCTACTGTTTTCACGCTGAGGTCGAGGGCGACGGCAATGTCCTTCGTCGACTTTCCTTCCGCAATCAACTGCAGAATTTCGCGCTGGCGCGCTGTGAGCTGCTCCGCCGGACCGGTTTCCGGTCCCATGCGGCGCAGATAGTCTTCAACCAGTTGTTTGGACACGGTGGGACTCATATACATCTGGCCATTCACGGCCGCGCGGAGCGCGAGCTCCAGTTCCACGGGATCGGCGTTTTTCAACAGGTACCCGGACACCCCGGCGCGAACTGCACGAGCGATGTAGTCCTCGGTCGTATGCATCGAGAGGATGATGATACGGACATTTTGCATTTCGTTCGCCACGCGCGCCGCAACCTCCAGTCCCGTCAGGCTTGGCATCGTAATGTCCAGCAGCGCCACGTCAGGGCGATGCTGTCGAATGAGTTCCAGCGCTTCCCGGCCATCTCCCGTTTCGCCGACGATCTCGACGTCACCCAGGCTGTCCAGCATGGCGCGGAAACCCGCCCGAACCAATTTATGGTCATCTGCAAGAAGCACCCGAACCGGCTTTGCTCCAAGTTTTGTCATTGCTGCTAAACGTACGTACAGATGTTAATCGAGTCGGTCGAACTCAACCGGAGAACACGAACTGCAAAGGAGAGTAGCAGATTTGAATGGTTCGCGGCACTTTAAGGGAATCGTGTTCTTCTCCCTTGTTTGGAACTACACCCCAAAATCCGACAGGCTCAGGGTTCTGTCGGTGTAATGTCAGAGTTTCCCTGATAGGCATTCTGCTTCAAATCAGTGGAATATCTTCATCCGTATGCAGCCCACTCGGAATCCTTGTTTGAGGGCGGTGAACATCAATGCAGATCTTATTGGTTGAGGACGTTCGGGACAACCGCGAGCTATTCCGGGTGATGCTCGAGAAGCTTGGACATACAGTGATGGAAGCGGAGGACGGCAGGCAGGCAGTTTATGCCGCGCTAGCTCATCGGCCGGATTGCATCCTTATGGATCTGAGTCTGCCGGACGTTGATGGTGTCCTCGCCACGGCCGCTCTCCGAAGAATATTTCCTTTGAGAGACACTCCTATCGTTGCGATAACTGCGTTCCCGAAGGATCTTGCCCGCGATAAGGCCCTCGCTGCCGGATGCAACGCATATCTTGAGAAGCCTTTCTCATTGGAAGCCCTCTCCGCAGTGCTCCACGGGTTTTCCCAGTCCTCCTGAACGGCGTCCCGGGGCATCCGTGTTCCCTCCACGGGGGGAATAATTCCCACAGCACGAACACTCAGTCACAACACATCAGATTAAGATCGCCGTACGTAAAGGGTTAGTGCGCCACACAACCATGGCCCTCAACCTGCTCACACCGGGCCATCGGAAGGAGCATCAAATGAGAACAACTGAACGAGTTCGACAGCTGGGTTTGTACGCTTCTACATGCTGCATTGAGGAAGCCGTATTTGATGTGAAAGATGACTTTTCACGCTGCCCCAGATGCGAAAGGCTATGCCGGTGGGATTTGGTCGAAAGAGTTGTTTCCTGGCGGGAGCTGGAAGAGTTGGAACCACTGGCAGCTTGATTTAGAGGTAGTGCATGAATGACTCGATGACGTCCCCAAACCGTTCAGGAAGCATCACCGGCGCAACAAGCATTCTCGACTTGTTGTCGGAGAAGATTGTCGGGCAGCAGACCGCCATCAGCGGCATCGCATCGACGGTGAAGACATATCAGGCGGGATTGGCGCCGGCCGGTCGCCCGGCTGGAGTGTTCCTGTTGCTGGGTCCGACAGGCACCGGTAAGACCAGAACCGTGGAAGCGCTCTCGGAAATTCTGCATTCCGCTTCCCAAAAAGTGGTGAAGATCGATTGCGGCGAGTATCAAACCGATCATGAGGTGGCAAAGCTTATCGGCGCCCCTCCGGGCTATCTCGGCCATCGGGAAACAAAACCGGTTCTGACGCAAGAGCGCTTGAAGGAAGTGGCCAGCGACTTCTGCGATCTGTCTGTCGTGCTGTTCGACGAGATCGAAAAGGCGGCTCCAGCCATAAGCCGTCTGTTGCTGGGCGTTCTGGACAAAGCCACGCTCCGTCTTGGGGACAATACCGAAGTCAATTTCGAGAAGAGCCTCATTTTCCTGACCAGCAATCTCGGCGCGAGGGAAATGATGAAAGAACTGCAGCCCGAACTGGGCTTTCGGCCCTCCGCACCTGCGGAATCGTCGAGCCTTACGAAAAGACTCGAGGGAATTGCCCTGAACTCGGTTCGGCGTATGTACCCTCCGGAATTCATGAACCGGATCGATGCAGTCATCACGTATCAGCCGCTCGATTCGGAGGCTCTCGCTCTGATCCTCGATCAACAGATCGCAGACCTCCAGAAACACGTGAACAGCCGTCTCGGCGATAAATGCTTCAGCATTGAGATCAGCCCGGAGACCCGGCGTTTTCTCCTGGAGAAAGGAACCAGCCCCGAATACGGCGCGCGGGAATTGAAGCGCGCCATTCACCGTTACCTGACTCAGCCTCTGGCCACGCTCGTGATCGAAAGCAAGATCGAGCCTGGTTCTGCAGTTTACGTCTCGCTCGGCGAAGGGACTCGCACGCTGGCGTTTGAAACAACGCCAATGCAACGCCCGACTGTAATATCGCGGCCGGCAGTGCTGATTGTCGACGACAACAGAGATTTCCTTCGCCTGCTTTCACTGGAATTGATCGAAGAGACCCGGTGGGGGGTTACCACTGCGCAATCCGTCACGGAAGCTCAAAAAGCACAGTCCGCCGACCGGATCGACTTCGCCCTGCTCGATCTCATCCTGCCCGACGGAAATGGTATCGAGCTGGGAGCGAGACTTCGGGAGCAGGAACCCGGGATTCACGTTGCGATCATGACCGGCGGGGAACTTACGATGGCGGAAGAGAACGAATGCCGCAAATATCGATTCGACATTGTGAACAAACCATTCCTGCCGCAGCAGATCGTGAGTCTGGTTCAGGAACGCGTGGTGAAGACTTCTCAAGTCTCCGCGTGAATTGGCTGTAAGAAATCGAAATTTTGAACTCGCAGGAGGCACTGATGACGAAGACTTCTCTGAGCAATGTTTCTATTCTCTGCGTTGATAATTACATTGAGTCCCTGGAGTTGCTCAAACTCTCCCTGGAACTCCAGGGTGCCCAGGTCTACGCGGCAATATCGGCGGAAGAAGCGCTCCGAATTTTTGCAACTAATCGCATTGACATCCTCGTTTCCGACCTCGCGCTGCCTAATGCAGACGGCATTGCCCTGTTGAAGGCCGTTCGCAAACACTCGCCACCCAAACCGGCCGTAGCCCTCACCGGGATCTCCGATGCCGCAGTGCGGGAAAAGGCAACGGCCGCGGGCTTCGACCACTATCTCGTGAAGCCTGTCGACGAAGACGTGTTGATAAAGGTCATTACCGACCTTGTGTCGAAAAACCGGAAGCTCTCCGCATGAAAACCAACGCCGGCTGAAGCCGCGACTACAGCTTGAAAACCTGTCCGGGGCCTTAGTGCCATTGTGTCTTTGTGGTTGAACCCTGAAGACACAAGGGGCCACAAAGGCCCCAAAATTTTTCTTGCCTTATTGCAAATTGCAATATATACATTGCAATTAGCAATAAGAGACTACGACTATGACTCTGGGCGAGAAACTTCGGTATCTGCGGCTGATGGAAGGCACGCTGCGCGGTCTGGGCCGTGAAATGACACAACAGGAGGTCGTCCGCGCCGTCAAGCGGGAAGCGCGGGACTCCATCAGCCAGTCGTACCTGTCGCAGATCGAGAATGGGAGCCGCAGGCATCTGACCAATGACACGCGGATGCTGCTGGCCAATTTTTTCAAGGTGCATCCCGGATATCTTGTCGACGATCCCGAGGGCTTCCACACCGAACTGATGTCGGATCTGCGTGCGAAGGAACAGAGCCTGGATCTCTGGTTGATCGACGGCGCGGAGACGTTCCGCGGCGATCCGGAATTGTGTGACGCGTTGTTGAAAGTGGCGCGCCACGAAGACTCTCGAAAATGCTTCATTCTGCTTGCGGAGATTCTCGATACCGCGGGACTTGCGGATCGGCTGCTGCAAGTACTGAAGGCGCATTCGATATGACCTGGGCGGATTTGTACCTCATCTGCTTCATCGTTGGCTTTTCGCTGAGCCTGCTTTCCGTGCTTGGCGGCTTCTTCCACATGCCCGGCCTGCACCATGGACACGGGCATCACGGACACATACACGCCGGACATGGTCATGGGACCGGCCATGCAGGCGGAGCGCAGGTTTCTCCGTTCAACTTTTCCACCGTCACCGCTTTTATGGCATGGTTCGGCGGCGTTGGATATCTGCTGACAAAGTTTTCAGGCCTGTGGCTGTGGCTGGCTTTTCTCGCGGCCCTTGCGGCCGGCGTTCTGGGCGGCTCATTCGTGTTTCTCTTCCTGGCAAAGGTTCTTCTCGCCCATGACGAACCGTTGAACCCCCTGGATTACGACATGATCGGCGTGCTCGGCCATCTGACTTCCGCCATCCGCGAAAAAGGAACCGGCGAAATGTCGTTCTCCCAGGCCGGTGTCCGGCGCAGCGCAGCAGCCCGAAGCGAGGACGGAATTGCGATTCCAAGAGGCGCAGACGTTGTCGTCACGCGATACGACAAAGGAATCGCGTATGTGCGCCAGTGGGATGATTCAAACGATTCAAAGGAGACGTTATGAGTGTGACAGGGAGTGTCTGGGTGATTGCAGGGCTGATGGTTTTAGCCATCTTGTTCCTGATGTCGGTGCTCGCAAAGCTGTATCGGAAGGCCGGACCGCACGAAGCCCTCGTCGTGTACGGGTTTCGCGGCACTCGTATCATCAAGGGTCATGGCACCGTGATCTTTCCGATGATCGAAACCTGCCGCGGCCTTTCGCTCGAGTTGATGTCGTTCGATGTAGCGCCGCAACAGGACCTCTACACGCGGCAAGGCGTGGCGGTGACGGTGGAAGCTGTTGCGCAGATCAAAGTGAAGTCGGATCCCGAATCGATTCAAACGGCATCGGAACAGTTCCTCACGAAAAACCCCACAGAACGCGAAGGATTGATCCGTCTGGTGATGGAAGGACACCTCCGCGGCATCATCGGCCAGCTCACTGTGGAAGAGATCGTCAAGCAGCCGGAGATGGTTGCCGAGCGCATGCGATCAACCTGCGCCGAGGACATGAACAAGATGGGACTCGAAGTGATTTCGTTCACGATCAAGGAAGTCCGCGACAAGAACGAGTACATCACAAACATGGGCCGGCCGGACATCGCCCGGATCAAGCGCGACGCTGACGTGGCCGCCGCCGAAGCTGAACGCGACACGGCAATCAAGCGCGCCGAAGCAACACGCGCCGCGGCCGTCGCGAGAGCGCAGGCCGATCAGGAGCGCGTGGTGGCGGAAACGCTGTCGGCGGCCAAGCAGGCCGAGGCGCAGCGCGATTTGGACATCAAGAGGGCCGGCTATAAAGAGATGACGACCAAGCAGCAGGCGCAGGCTGACAAGGCTTATGAACTTCAGACCAACGTCATGCAGCAACTCGTCATCGCCGAAGCCGTGAAGATCAAACAGATCGAAAAAGAGCAGGAAATCAAAGTACAGGAAGCCGAAATTCTGCGGCACGAACGCGAGTTGATCGCGCAGGTCCTGAAGCAGGCGGAGGTCGAGAAACTCCGAATCGAGACTCTCGCGGAAGCGGAAAAACAGCGTCTGGTCAAGGAAGCAGAGGGCCACGCGGCTGCAACACGAACCCAGGGCGAGGCCGATGCAGAGATCATCTTCAAGAAAGGGGAAGCGGAGGCCAGAGCGATGAACGTAAAAGCCGAAGCGTACCAGGAATACAACCAGGCAGCTGTGGTGGATAAGCTGATCACAGGGCTGCCCGAAGTTGTGCGCGCGCTTGCGGCACCGCTCGCGAATGTGGACAAGATCACCGTTGTCTCCACGGGCAACGGCACGTCTGCCGGCCTGAACAAAGTGACGGGAGATATCGTCAGCATCGCCGCGCAGGTCCCTGCCTTGTTTGAGACCTTGTCCGGACTCCAAATGTCGGAACTGTTTTCGAAGATTCGTCAGATCGGTGACCCGGCGCCCAAACCCGATAGCTCTGCCGCTGCGAGCGCTGCTGCGGGTCCGCCGGCACAGAAGTAACCAGGTAAACGGAGGACTTTATGGCATTACTGGAACGCGTTTCCGCATTGATTCGCGCGAACCTGAACGATCTGATCGATCGCGCGGAAGACCCGCAGAAAATGCTGAAGCAGGTGATTCTCGACATGCAGAACCAGATGCTTCAGGTGAAGACACAGGTTGCGATCGCCGTCGCGGACGAGCACCTGCTGCGAAAGAAGCAAAAGGAGAACGAAGATAAACACACTGAATGGATGCGCAAAGCCGAGCTTGCCGTCGACAAGAAACAGGACGACCTCGCGCGCACCGCAATCGAACGCGGCATGGGTTACAAGAACCTCGCCCAGGACTTCGGCGAAGAGATAGAACACCAGAAAGCCCAGGTCGAAAACCTGCGATCGGCCATGCGCAAGCTCGAGCAGAAATTGACGGAGGCGCAAGCCAAGAGCGAACTGCTCATCGCAAAGCATCGCCGCTCCCGCGCCCTCAGGAAGGCCAGCCAGGCACGCATGGCCGCGCATGACGGATCAAAAATGGGAACGTTCGACCGGATGAAGAACAAAGTCCACAGCGAAGAAGCCATGGGCCAGGCGCTGGCGGAAATGGCAAACGACAACGTCGAGGAGAAACTCGACTCACTAAACAGGACCGACGAAATCGAACGCCTGCTCGCGGATCTCAAAGTTCGCCGCGGCGTCGCGTGAGTGCACGTATTTTACCGGGTCTTGTTCTCGTAAACGACTTCGCCATTCACAATCGTCATGACCGTGTCGGCTTTGAGGATCTCCATTTCCGGCACGGTCATGATGTCTTTTGAAAACACCGTCAGGTCCGCAAGCTTGCCCGGTTCCAGCGATCCTTTGATGTTTTCTTCAAACGAAGCGTATGCCCCCCAAATCGTGAACATCTTCAGCGCTTCGTCACGCGTGACCTTCAATTCCGGATGCCAGCCTTCGCCGCTGAAACCTTTCAGATCTTTTCTCGCGACCGCGTCATAGAACTCGATTCGTGGATCGCCGCGTTCGACAGGTGCGTCGCTTCCGCCCGCGACTTTGACGCCCGAATCGATGAACGTCCGCCACGCATATGCGCCCCCGAGACGCGCCATGCCAAGGCGGCTCGGTGCGAAATGCAGATCGGTAATGGCGTGCGACGGTTGCATGGAGCAAATCACGCCCAGCTTTGCAGGCCGCGGCAGGTCGTCGGGATCAAAGACCTGCGCGTGCTCGATACGGAAGCGCGGCTCTTTCACCTTGCGCTGATCGGCCGGTACCGCCGCGAAAGCCTTTTCATAGATGTTGAGGATTTCGCGATTGGCGCGGTCGCCGATGGCGTGGGTCATGATTTGAACGCCCTTCTTCAGGGCCTCCTCCACGATCGGATAGAGATCCTCGGGTTTATTAACGAAGAATCCTTTCGTGTTGTAGTCGGAGTATGTCTCCAGCAGAGCTGCGCCTTTCGATCCGAGTGCGCCGTCCATGTACAGCTTGATACTTCGAACGGTCAGTCGATCGCCGTACAAGCCGATCATGGCTCCCTGGTCCAGCAGCTTCCGAGCTTCTTTGCCGGGCCCGCTCACCGCGTAATAGATCCGGAGCTTCGTCTGTCCGGACTCATACATCTTCCTCAGGTGTTCGATTTCAGCGAAACTTCCACCCGGCACTTGGACTGTGGTCCAGCCCTGCTCGAGTGTTTTTGCGATGCCGGCTTCGAGATTCCTGACGCGGTCTTCTTCGGTCTCGGGAGGAATCTTATCTTCGATAAGCGCATTCGCCTTATCGAGGACCATTCCGTTGGGCTCGTGCGTCTTCGGGTCGCGCATGATTTCTCCGCCCTCCGGATTCTTTGTGTTTCGATCCACACCGGCGACCTTCAGGGCCAGGCTGTTGGCGACAGAGCCGTGACCGTCTGCGCGCGTGAGAAAAACGGGATTGTCCGGCGCCACTTTGTCGAGATCCCAACGGGTTGGAAACTGCGGATTCGGCCACTCGGACTCGATCCATCCACGGCCGGTTACCCATTCGCCCGGCTTCTTCATGGCGACGGCTGCCTTCACCTTTTCCAGGAAGTCTTCCAGATTGGTGTTCTTCGTACTTTCGAGGTTGAGCGTACGCTCGCGTTCACCAACGCCGGTCAGGTGATAGTGGCTGTCCGTGAATCCCGGCACTGCGGTGTTGCCGTGAAGGTCGATGATCCTTGTATTGGAGCCGACGTACGCGGCGGCATCCGCTGCGGATCCCGCGAATACGATCTTCCCGGCGGTCGCAGCCACAGCCTCCACTTTTGGTTGCTGTGAATTCGCCGTATAAATTGTTCCATTGCGGATCACCACCTCTGCGGGCGGCACACCGCTGCGGCAACCAAAAAGAAACCAGAGACAGAATAGCGACGCCAGGCGCGAACGCGACATGGTGAGATTATATAGCGGCAAGTTCTCTTGTATAATGCGTCGCAACTCATGGAGGTTCATATGAAAAACTTTCTGTTGGGACTCGCCGCGGCCGCGTGTGTCGTTGGTGTGCTATTCGCACAAGGGAAAATTAATCCCACCGATCCGCAGCCGACCTGCAACATGTGTCCGGGAACATACATCCCGCTGTCTGAACTCGAGGCCTATACGAAGAAAGCTATCGCCGAAAAGCTGGTCGATCAGCAGGTGAGAGATATCGACATCGGAAAGGCTCACGTCGGCATCGGCATGGTCTACCGCGGCAAACTGGACAAGCCCGGCGCGGATTCGGTCGCCGAACATGATCAGGTCAGCGAGGTCTACCACATCATATCCGGTACGGCTACGCTCGTTCTTGGCCCCGATATTACGAACAGGCAGCGGCGCCCCGCGACGCAGAGGACCGTTGTCGAGTTCAACGGGCCGGGCAACAACGGGTCAGAAATTCGGAACGGACTGACGATTCAACTCAAGCCTGGAGACGTTGTGGTCATTCCCGCAGGCACGGGCCACCTGTTCACGAAGATCGACGATCATATCAACTACCTGATGGTTCGCTACGATCCCGACAAGGTCACGCCTGTCAGGGGTGAGGCGAAGTCGAAGGAGTATTTGTCAAAGCCCGCGCCGCGGTAATTGCGCGGTCATCGACCTGACTGAGCAGATCTTTGTGCCTTTGTGCCTTTGTGCTTAAAACACAGAGACACAAAGAGCACAAGGGTTCCCACCGACTACTTTAGCGTCGAAGCAGGTTCAACTTTCGTGTTCGCCGGCGCCAAAATATTGAGCGCGGCCATTATGCCGCCGTCTCTGTGTGGCACGCCGGCCAACCGGAGTCCCATTTCGACTCCACTCAGCGTTCCTGCGAGCATGAGGTCGTTGAAGCTGCCGAGATGACCGATGCGAAATACTTTACCCGCCAGCTTGCCCAGGCCCGATCCGAGGGACATGTCGAAATTCTCGAGAATGATTTCCCGCAGTCGATCGGCACTATGGCCTTCGGGTGTAAAGACCCCCGTCAGGGAACTCGAGTACTCCAGGGGCTCTTCACAGACGATCTCCAAACCCCACGCCCGAACCGCCGCACGCGTCGCTTCGGCGTGACGTTCATGCCGTCGAAAAATAGCCGGAAGTCCCTCCTCGCGAAGCATGCGCAGCGCTTCCTGCAAACCGTAGAGAAGGTTCGTGGCGGGCGTATATGGGAAAAAGCCGCTGCGGTTGGGCTCCAGCATATCCTGCCAGCTCCAGTACGCTCTCGGAAGCCTGGCATTCTTGCTGGCAGCAAGAGCCTTTTCCGAAACGGCATTGAACGAGAGCCCGGGTGGAACCATGAGGCCTTTTTGCGAACCGCAGACGGAGACGTCGACCTCCCACTCGTCATGGCGATAATCCATGGAAGCCAGGGAAGAGATCGTGTCGACGATCAACAATGCCGGATGATGCACGCGGTTCATCGTGCGCCGGATCTCCGCGATGCGGCTGGTCACACCGGTCGAGGTCTCATTGTGAACCACGACGACGGCTTTGAACTCGTGCGAGTTGTCCGCACCGAGGAAAGCTTCCAGGTCCGCCGGAGAAGCGCCGCGGCGCCAATTGCCGGCCACGTATTCGACGTTGAGTCCGATTTTTTCTGCGACTCGCTGCCAGAGTTGTGAAAAATTCCCCGTCTCGAAAATCAGCACGCGGTCGCCTGGAGACAGCGTGTTCACGAGCGCTGCTTCGCAGCCGCCGGTGCCTGAAGAGGGATACACAACGACACGACCGCGCGTCTGGAAGATCTCGCGCATGCCATCGAGAACATCCAGAGTTAATCTGGCGAATTCCGGCCCCCGGTGGTCGATAACGGGGTGATCCATAGCGCGCAGAACCCGATCCGGAACGTTGGTCGGGCCAGGGATTTGAAGAAAGTGACGGCCTGTGTGATTCATCGATGTAAGTGCTCCATGAAAGGTGCACTATGAATATCACATCACTTCCGTCCTACCAATAAAATGAGCTTTGGATGAAGCCCGAAAATCGAAGAATTAGCCGCGAATTACGCCAATGACGCGAATGGGGCGCAAAAAATGACTCTTGATGCGCCCCATTCGCGTCATTGGCGTAATTCGCGGCTAATTCAACCTCATTCCAACCTTATCCGCGCCGGTTGCGTCTTGGGGCCGAGAAAGGCTGGTTTTCATCGGCCCGCTGCGGATCGGCGGGCATTGTGTCCAGAGTGATGGAGTATTTCTGCGTGGCGCCGTCCCGGAGTACTTTCAGATCGATTGAAGTTCCGGGTGCCATCGAGCCAACAGCCAGGCGCAGGGATCGGCCATCGATGTCTTTGCCGTTCAGGGCCACGATGACATCGTCCTTCTTCAAACCGGTTTTGGAGGCCGGCCCATCCGGAACGATCTCCGTCACGACCGCGCCCTTCGATGCATTGACTCCGAGCGCAGAAGCCACCTTCGGAGTCAGTTCCTGGAAGTAGACACCCAGCCGCGCGCGAGTAACGACGCCCTTGTCTTTCAACTGGGTCATGACGTGGCGAACCATGTCCACCGGCACGGCGAAACCGACACCCTGATTACCGCCGCTTCCGGAAAGGATCGCGGTGTTGATGCCGATCAGCTCACCCTTTGCATTGACGAGCGCACCCCCGGAGTTACCGGGATTGATCGACGCGTCGGTCTGGATGAAATCTTCATAGTCTTCGATGCCCAGGCCACCGCGTCCGGTTGCGCTGATGATTCCCATCGTCACCGTCTGGCCGAGTCCAAACGGGTTTCCGATCGCAAGCGCAATGTCTCCAACTTCAACGTTTGCGGAACTCCCGAGAGTCACGTGCGGCAGATCTCTCGCATCGACTTTTACGAGCGCCACATCGGTCTTGGCGTCCGTGCCAATGACGCGCGCTTTCATCTCGCGTTTGTCCGACATCGATACGACCAGCTCCGTCGCGCCATCGACAACGTGGTTGTTGGTAACGATGTATCCATCCGAGCTGACGATCACTCCGGATCCCTCACCTTGCTGTCGCTGCGGACGATCAGGCATCCTGAAGCCTGGAAACAAATCGCCGAATGGATTGTCCTGGCGGAGTTCGGATGTCCGAAGCACTCTGGTGGATGAAATATTGACGACGGCCGGCAAAACAGCCTTAACAACCGGTGCAAACGTTCCCGGCATGGTGGCGACTTCGCGAACCGGCGGAGCGGCCGCAGTAACGGCAGCTTCCGGCGCGTGGCCGGCCTGCATCACGGAAGCGCCGACAAAGGCTCCGCCTGCCATTGATCCAACGAAAAGCAGAAGCGCTGCAATGATCCGCAATGGGTATCTGGTTCCCCGATTCATGATTGTTCTTTCTCCCTGTAGGTACAATTTTTAAAAGACTCCAGAGAAAATAAGACGGACAGGCGGCCATTTGGTGAGTACGGGAATCGGGACCGAAAGGCGGAAACGTAGCTGGTGTCAGGGGACTGGCCGGTCAATCTCCATAAATCGTACAATCAATTTAGGGTTCGGGGAGCACGAAACCGGATGGATTGGGACACCTTAAAGAGAATTCAAACAGCGGACCTCGTGCTCAAGTGTTCAAACGTGAACCGCACGCTGTCGGTGTTCAAAGAGGAGTTGGGATTTCAATCCGACGCCACCTTCGGAGCCGATGATCCTTCCATCGTTGTGATATCCGGCCAGGGACTCCGCATTCGACTGGAGCGTGTGAAGGACGGAGTGCCGGAGAGCCGTGTGCCGGAGAGCCGTGTGCCGGAGAGCCGTGTGATGGATATGACCCTGCCCGACAGTGCGGATCGCCGGGACATCGAACCGGAACTGAAGCTGCCGCCGCTCAAAGCCTCGCCCGTCGTGCACAAGCTGAACGAGAGAGACTGGCATGAAGGGCGCGTCAAAGGCATGTTTTACCGCGATCTCATTCCGGGCCGCCAGGGCGGGCGCTTCATTGCGTCGCACATCCGAGTTCTAAATGAGGGCCTGGTCGAGGACGACGTTCATTTCCACTGGATCCAATTCCAGATGATCTATTGCTACAAAGGCCGGGTCCGCCTGGTTTACGAGGGCCGGCCTGAGTTTGTAATGAAGGCCGGAGATTGCGTGCTTCAGCCACCAGAGATTCGCCACCAGGTGCTCGAAGTTCTGGAAAAGCTGGAGGTCATCGAGATTTGTTGCCCCGCCGAGCACTGGACTGTTCACGACCGGTCGCTGGATTTGACGAAGGCGAGTACCCAGCCGGAACGCGCGTTCGGTGGCGCCCAGCTCTTCTCTTATCACGACGTCGATGCAGCGGTCTGGCAGCCACACCAGCGGCTGAACGATTTTGAGTACCGGGATTTAGGCATCGCGTCAGGAACCCATGACCTGGCGGGGGGACGAGTCATCCGTCCCGCCCGAAGAGGAAACCCGTGGAGAGCCAGTCACAAGGGAGAGTTGTTTTTCATGTTCGTGCTTCAGGGAGAACTCACGCTTAACTGCGGTGGAAAAGAAACGAGGCTGACTGCATGTGACTCCTTCGTCGTGCCCGCCGGGACACCGCACGAGCTGACAGCATTTTCGGACGATCTTCAGTTACTGGAGGTCACGCTGCCTGTATTCCCTGACCAGACTGAAGAATTGAGCCGCGAATTACGCCAATGACGCGAATGGGCGCATATAAATTTCTTCAGTGCGCCAATTCGCGTCATTGGCGTAATTCGCGGCTCAATTCTTCAGTCTGGTCAGGCAACTATATTATTGCCCCGTTTCATCGGCCTGTACGCGGTTCTTATATAATGCGCTTGACCGGAGGGTATGCCGTAGTTTAGAAAATCCTGAGGTACACGGTTGTACCGATTGAGCTGGAACGATGACGTCCCGGAACTCATGCGCCGAGGTTCCGAGACGTTTTTCTTTTTGGGCTGTATGGGAATACGCGTAGCGCTTCATCACAAGACCATCTACAACTACGATCGTCCGGTCACCCTTTCGCCACAGACCGTGCGTTTGCGTCCGGCGCCGCACAGCCGCACGCCCGTGACCAGCTATTCGCTGCGTGTGGAACCAAAGGATCATTTCATCAACTGGCAGCAGGATCCGCACGGCAATTTCCTGGCGCGTCTCGTTTTTTCCACCGAGACCCGGCATTTCTCTGTCGAAGTCAGCCTCGCCGCCGACATGACGGTCATCAACCCGTTCGATTTTTTCCTCGAGCCGTACGCGGAAAAATATCCGTTCCAGTACGAGGCTCTGGAAGAGAAGGACCTGCGGCTTTTTTTGGAGCCGCTGCCTTTGGGACCGCGCCTTGAAACATTTCTGAGTTCGATCGACCGGCGAGAGATCCGGCTCGCCGACTTCCTCGTCGATCTGAACCAGCGTCTGCAGCGCGAAATTCGCTACATGATCCGCATGGAGCCGGGAATCCAGACTCCGGAAGAAACACTGGAACTCGCGAGCGGCTCGTGTCGCGACACCGGTTGGCTTCTGGTTCAGGTTCTGCGGCGCCTGGGTCTCGCCGCCCGCTTCGTATCCGGTTATCTGATTCAGCTCAAGCCCGACGTGAAACCGCTCGAAGGTCCCGCAGGTGCGAATGTCGACTTCACGGACCTGCATGCGTGGGCTGAAGTCTACCTGCCCGGCGCCGGCTGGATTGGCCTTGATCCGACTTCGGGCTTGTTCGCCGGTGAAGGACACATACCGCTGGCCGCAACGCCCGAACCGCAGTCCGCCGCTCCTGTTTCAGGTCTCGTCAGCGAATGCGAGGTGGAGTTTTTCCACGAGATGAGCGTCACGCGCATCCATGAAGATCCGCGCGTTACCAAGCCGTATACGGACGAACAGTGGCACCGCCTGTGTGAGGTCGGGGACCGGATCGACGACGAACTTGCCGCTGGTGACGTTCGCCTGACGATGGGCGGAGAACCGACTTTCGTTTCGATCGACGACATGGATGGCGACGAATGGAATACGGCTGCTCTCGGTCCCGACAAACTGCGGCTGGGAGGAGATCTTCTCAAGCGCCTGCGTGACAAATTTGCACCCGCCGGTTTCCTCCATTTTGGCCAGGGTAAATGGTATCCGGGTGAATCCCTGCCCCGGTGGGCGTTCAGTTGTTACTGGCGCACCGATGGATTGCCGTTGTGGCACGATCCGCAGCGGATCGCCGATCCCGATCGCGATTACGGTTTCGGCACGGCCGAGGCGCAACGATTCGCAGAGGAATTCGCGCGGACGTTGTCGCTCGATCCAGCCTGTCTTGTTACGGCCTATGAGGACCCGCTGGCATACGTGCTCAAGGAGAGGCAGCTTCCGATCAATATTGATCCTGAGGACAACAAACTCGACGACCCCGAAGAACGCGAGCGCCTTCGCCGGGTCTTCGAACGGGGTCTTGGCCGGCCCGCCGGCTTCGTATTGCCGATTCGGCGCAGCCATGGCAAGAGCGGACCGGAGTGGCAAACCAGTTTGTGGATGCTGCGGTCGCGGCATCTCTTCCTCGTTCCCGGTGATTCTCCGATCGGCTTCCGTCTGCCGCTGGAAAGTCTGCCGTGGGAGCCTCCCGAACAGGTTCGAAAGCCATGGGTCATCGATCCGATGTCCCCAACCGCTCCATTACCGGTTCCGCAGCGCCAGCAAAGACTGGACATCGCTGCAGCCCAGCCAACTGCACCCACCGGCTCCGTCGTGCGCACCGCACTGGCAATAGAACCTCGCGGCGGCCGCCTTTGGGCATTCCTGCCTCCGGTCAGCACCGCTGAAGATTACATCGAGCTCGTTGCTGCGCTTGAAGACACGGCGGCCCGGCTCAACATGCCAATCCTGGTCGAAGGATATCCGCCTCCTTATGATTCACGGCTACGCGTAATCAAGGTCACGCCCGATCCCGGGGTTATCGAAGTGAATGTCCATCCGGCAGCCAATTGGCGTGAACTGGTCGCAAATACCGTGACCCTTTATGAACAGGCGCGCCTGTGCCGGCTGGGAACGGAGAAGTTCATGCTTGACGGCAGGCACACCGGAACAGGAGGTGGCAATCACCTCACGCTTGGCGGGATTACACCACCCGACAGCCCATTTCTTCGGCATCCGGATCTGCTGAAGAGCTTCGTCGGATACTGGCTGAATCATCCGGCGCTCTCCTATCTGTTTTCGGGAGTGTTCATCGGTCCCACGAGTCAGGCGCCGCGTGCCGATGAAACCCGTCCCGAAGCTGTGTATGAGCTGGAGCTCGCGTTCAGCCTGCTGAACGGAACGCGGCATGACGAATGGCCGCCATGGCTGGTGGATCGCATCTTTCGCAACCTTCTTGTGGATGTGACCGGCAACACGCATCGCGCCGAGTTTTGCATCGACAAGCTCTACTCGCCGGACAGTGCAACGGGAAGACTCGGCCTTGTCGAGATGCGAGCTTTCGAGATGCCGCCTCATGCAAGGATGAGTCTCGCCCAGCAACTACTGGTGCGGGCCTTCGTCGCCTGGTTCTGGCGCGAGCCATACCGGGAAGCGCCAATCCGATGGGGAACGCGTCTTCACGATCTTTTCCTGCTGCCGTACTTTGTCGAACACAATTTCGAGATGGTGATCCGGGATTTACAGCAAGCCGGTTATCCGTTGGACAGCGCCTGGTTCGCTCCGCACGCCGAATTTCGTTTTCCCGTTTACGGGCGTGTGTGTTACGAAGGCGTGGAACTGGAACTGCGCCAGGCGATCGAGCCGTGGTATGTGCTCGGTGAAGAACCGGGCGGAGGAGGGACGGCGCGTTACGTGGATTCGTCCGTGGAGCGAATGCAGATTCGGGTGCGAGGGCTGGTTAACGAAAAGGTGGCCGTCTTGTGCAATGGACGACGTCTGCCGCTGCAGCCAACCGGAACGCAGGGCGATTTCGTGTGCGGTGTGCGGTACCGGGCGTGGCAACCGCCGCGGTGTCTGCATCCCACGATTCCCGTGCATACCCCGCTCGTGTTCGATGTGGTCGATATTGCGGCCGAGCGCTCCATCGGAGGCTGCACTTATAACGTGGCGCATCCGGGTGGACGCAGCTACGAAACGTTTCCGGTAAATTCGAATGAGGCTGAGGGCCGGCGTGTGGCGCGTTTTTTTGGATTCGGACATACTCCGGGCCGTGTCACTGTGCCTCCGCCAGAAACGAACCCGGAGTTTCCCACAACGCTGGATCTCCGGAGAGGTATGAATGGATTCGGATGAAACCTGAAAATTGATTAGTGATTAATGATTAGTGCACTTGGAACAATAATTCGATTTGTCTATTTTCCAAGCGCATTAATCATTAATCACTAATCAATTTTCAGGCTTCATCCGAATCCATTCTGTGAACGCGCCAGATAGGATACATTTCTTGCCCGTAAAGACAGACTTGGACAGAGACCAGCTCAAGTACGTTCCGGTCGAGGGCCACTGGGATGAGGCTTTTCTGCCCTCGGGCCTTCCGCGCCGGCACTGGCGAAAGCTTGTGGTCGAGATCCGCCGGATGGGCTTTCGTCAGCTCAGCCGCCGCTGGCAAAGCGGCCAGCAGCTGATCCAGTCTGAAGGCGTCACCTACAACGTCGGCAATCTTCCCGAAGGCAGTGAATATTCCTGGCCGATGGATCCGATTCCCCTCGTCATCGACGCAAGGGAATGGGCCTCAATCGAGCAAGCGGTCATCCAGAGGGCCACACTGTTCAATGCGATTCTGTCCGATCTTTACGGAGAGCAGCGGCTGCTCCATCAACGTTTGCTTCCGGCGGCGCTTGTTTTTGCGAATCCCCATTTTCTGCGTCCATGCGTCGGAGTCACGCCCAGGGGCGGAGTGCATCTGCAAACGTACGCGATGGACATAGCGCGCTCTCCCGCCGGAAACTGGTGGGTCATCGCCGACCGCACGCAGGCGCCTTCCGGAATGGGCTACACACTCCAAAACCGTCTGGTGACCGCGCGTGCGCTGCCCGGCGTGTTCGATCAATATCAAATCCGTCAGCTCGCGCGTTTTTACGACATGAAGCGGGCTTCACTGCTTGCGCTGGCCGGAGATCAACGCGCGAACCCTTCGGTGGTTCTCCTGTCGCCTGGTCCGCACAACGAAACGTACTTCGAACATTCGTTTCTGGCAGGACAGTGGGGCTTCACGCTGGTCGAGGGCGCCGACCTGACGGTGCTCGACCGTTGCGTGTACCTCAAGACGCTGAATGGTCTGAAACCTGTCGATGTCATTCTGCGCCGCCTGGACGACAGTTTCTGCGACCCGCTCGAGCTTCGCGGGGATTCCCTGCTCGGAATACCCGGGCTGGTGCAGGCGGTGCGGAGCGGCACCGTCGCAATCGATAACGCTCTCGGCAGCGGACTGGTCGAAACCAGCGCACATATGGCATTTCTGCCCGGACTCTGCCGGCAGCTGCTGGGTGAAGAATTGCGCATGCCTTCGGTCGCCACATGGTGGTGCGGTCAGGAAGAACCCCGCCGCTACGTTCAGGAACACCTCAAGGAGCTGGTAATCAAGCCGGCCTTTCCACGCTTCGGGCGACACCCGGAGTTTCCCGAATCGATGAGCACGGCAGCCCGCGAAAGTCTGGTGCGCAGAATCGAGACCCAACCGGACGAGTTCGTGGCTCAGGAGCTGGTTGCCCTTTCCACAGTGCCCGTGCGTACGGAGACCGGTGTCGCTCCGCGCCACGTCGTGCTCCGGATTTACGCGGCCTGGGATGGACAATCCTTTGTCGTCCTGCCGGGCGGACTGACGCGAGTCTCCACCGAGGACTCCTCCTTCGTTGTTTCCATGCACCTCGGCGGCGGCAGCAAAGATACGTGGGTACTCAGCGGCTCAGGGGAGGCGGCGTCCGCGCGACGCCGGCCGTCCGTCCAGACTCCGGCTCAACCGGACGCGGGAGATCTGCCCAGCAGGGTGGGCGACAATCTTTTCTGGCTCGGCCGCTACGCCGAACGCGTGGAAGCTCGCGTCCGTCTCGTCCGCGCGCTGTGGCCCGCGCTTTCGAGTGAAGAGGACTTCGGCCGCGCGGTCTCGCTGGAAACCGCCATCCGGCTGCTTACAGGACTCGCATATCTGTCCGAGGGCACTTCCGCCGCGTCGCTCGGCGAACAGCGGTGGACCGTACAACGCACACTGACCGAAATGGTCTATGACCCATCCCAGACGTCGAACCTTCGTTGGAATCTCAAGGAACTGAGGCGGGTCGCATGGCACTTGAAGGAACGGCTGTCGTCGGACACGTGGCGTGTGCTCCAGCAACTGGAATCCCACTTCTCCGCATTCGCGCCGGCGAATGCCGATCAGCGTTACCTGGGAGGACTGGACCTGCTCGATAAGGTCGTACTTACGCTGTCCGCCTTTTCCGGGCTCCTGATGGAGAATACGACACGAGGTTTCGGGTGGCGTTTTCTCGAAATCGGTCGCCGCATGGAGCGGGCAATGCAGACTTCCGAACTACTGGGCTGCAGTCTGGGTTCGGCGACTGCCGAAGTGGAGCCTTGTCTCCAGATCCTGCTTCAAATTGCCGACAGCTCGATCACATATCGATCGCGGTATCCAACGATGTTGCAGACCGACCTCGTCCTGCAGGTGTTGCTGGCCGATGAGACCAACCCTCGTTCGGTTGCTTTCCAGCTTGCCACGCTGCTTCACCAGATCAACCGGCTTCAGGAAAACGACGAGGGGAGCCGGAATTCAACCGAACGCGAGCTTGCGCTGAAGGCCATCAATCTGGTGCGATCGAGCCGCACGGCGGATCTTGCCCGGCGCGACGCTGAAGGGCCCTTCCCTGCACTGGAGGAACTCGTGGGACAGCTCAAGGCGACATTGTGGGAACTTTCCGATGCACTGACGGCGCGATACTTCATCAACATCATCGCCTGCCGCTTTACGACATAATGCTCTTTCACGTCACGCATACGACACGCTACATTTACGAGACCGCGGTTTCGCATGGTCTCAACGAAGTCCGACTGACTCCACGACGCTTTTCCGGCCAGCAGGTTCGCGACACCGCTATCCACGTTCATCCGCAACCCGCTTTCATGTATCAAAGGAAGGATTACTACGGAAACGATGTCACTTCGTTTGAAGTGCTCGAAAAACACGATCGCCTCGAGGCCACAGCAGAGAGCACTGTTGACGTTCAGTCCGAATCGACCGGCCCCCTTCCTTCGATTTCCTGGGAGAAGGCGCGGGAACAGATCGCTGCAGAGCCTGATCCGGCCTGCATTGAGGCTTCCGAATTCATCTACAATTCACCGTACGTTCCAGCCGCATCCCAACTGGACGACTACGCACGCAAGACATTCATTCCCGACCGGCCTCTGCTCGAATGCGCCCAGGATCTCGCACACCGTATTCACAAGGAATTCAAATATCGTCCAAAGTCCACTTCCATCGACATTCCTCTGACGGATGTGCTGCGCAAACGCCAGGGAGTCTGCCAGGATTTTGCGCACGTCATGATAGGTGCTCTGCGCTCCATGCGGCTGGCGGCACGCTATGTCAGTGGTTATGTGCGTCCCGGTCCTAAAGTGCAGGGCGCTCAAGCCTCCCACGCCTGGGTTGGAGTTTTCTTTCCCGGAAACGGCTGGTGCGGTTTCGATCCGACGAATGACGTGATGGTCTCCGACAGCCACATCACTCTGGCCTGGGGACGAGACTATGGCGACGTCGCTCCAGTCAAAGGGATCACTCTCGGCGGCGGAGGCCAGACCATAGAAGTTGAGGTCTACGTGCGCCCACTTGATGTATAGTCGGACCTGTAAAGCTGACAACGCCGTCAATTGCTGACCGGACTACGACGTCCCGGAACCCGCATCGTTTTACCGCGGGCATCCGAGGCGTTTTTTTTTGGGGGTTCAGATCCATGAAATGCACGGAACTTATCATTGAAGATCATGCAATCCTCCGGCGAGCACTGGATATTCTTGATGGGATGGTCACCATGATGGAAGGGGGCCTGCGAATCGAAATTGCCGACGTTGCGGCCATCCTGAAATTTCTTCGCCTTTTTGGAGGGGAGGTCCACCAGTCAATGGAAGAGACTATCCTCTTCCCGGCGCTGCTGCGCGCAGCGCCCGACGATAGTCCGATCCACCAGATGCTTTCCGTGCACGCCGAGGAGCGCGCGCTCGTCGCCGGTATCGAAGGCGCACTGAAGTTCAAGAAGGCTGCGGATTTTATCTGGGCTTCGCGTCGCCTCAGCCTGCTCCTCAGGAATCACTTTAACGAGGAAGACACGATCCTGTCCGACCTCGCCGAACGTTTATTTTCCAGCGAGGAAGACAACGCGGTCGCGGCCGAGCTCGAAAAAAGGGCGATGCAAGGGGACATTCATGCGAACGTATCCCGCATGGAATGGAAATACATGCCGCAACCACAAGGGGGCGAGCTTGCGCGGGCGCAGGCCGCTCGACTGTAGCGGCGATTGCTAGAGGACACCTTCGTTGTGGACGACCTTGCCGCCGACGACCGTCAACAACGAGCGCATGCGCTTGATGTCCTCGTCGGCGACGGTAAAGCAGTCCCTGTCGAGCACGGCGAGATCGGCGTGGTTGCCGGCCTCGATCGAGCCGATGTCGTCTTCCTGGATGAACCACTTGTTGGCCGCGGTGGCCAGCCATAGTGTCTCCTGCCTCGTGAGCGTCTGATCCCCGAGGATCGGCTGCCCTGCCAGATTCCGGCCCGTGATGATCGTGTAAAAGTTGAGCCACGGGTTGATCACCGTGATGTCGCCGCCGTCGGAGTGGTAACCCTTTTTGATGGCGTGGCTCATTAACATGCGGTACGGCGGACCGACGCCGGTGCCGTTGCGCAGCGGTCCCCAGCCGACGAGCACGCCGATACCAAGGGCGTGCGCCCTGTTCGCAAGATCCAATGGGAAGTCCGGGATGTGCGAAATGATCCAGTGCAGATTCGCGATCGGGATCTCCGCGTTCACCGTCTCGCGGTCCTTGATGAGGTTCGTGACACCCGCCAGGTTCAGCGCGTGATCTTCGCCGCGCCATCCCGCCCTCGCGATGGCGCGCAGACCCTCCACGCCGCCCCCCGTGAATTCGCCGATCCCGCCGGTCCTTATCCAGTCGTCTCCGAAGAACGGAAACGAGTTCCTCAGGCGCTGCGAGAGTGTCGGCAGCGGTGGATTGGCGGTGGGTGGATCCTGGTGGAGAAAATCAATCCGCAGCCGGGCCGGCATCCTTCCTTCGCGGTGGAGCGCCAGAAACGGATTGTGCATCGTGTAAGTATTCTCGCTCGCGACGCCGCCCGACGGCTCCTCCGAGTGAAACGCGCCGCAGTCGCGATGCGTGGTGATGCCGAGCCTGGCGTAGTACTGCAGGGCGCCGAGCGCGGTCCGCTTCCTCGTTTCGGATGTCAGAAGTTCCTTGCGAAGAGTCTGGAGCGCGAGTCCCAGCGCGGGGCCGGTGATTGCGCCGTCGGCCGCGACCATCACGCCTCTGGCTTCCAGCCACGCTTTGCCACGGCTGTTCGTCCGGGTGCCGCCCTGTGCTGCCTGGATGTAGACGGGACGGTCGACCGCGTCGAGCTCGGTGAGGTTCGGCAGACGCCGTTCCGCAAACTGCATCGCGGAGATCGGGCCGACTGTTGTGATGAACTCACCTGCCGGGACGTCCGCCGTGCGAGCCTTCAACGCGGCTATCGCTTCGGGAATCGTGAAGACGTGCTCGAGCGGCGTGTGCCAACCGGGCCTGTTGCCGACGAGAACGATGTGGTTATGAGCATCGATGATCCCCGGGATAACCGTCTTCCCCATCAGGTTCACGGTCCTGACGTTGCCTCCACGGGTGGCGATGTTGTTGCCGACTGCGGCGAAGCGGCCGTTGAGGATCAGGACCTGCGACACGACTCGGTTGTTCGCATCCATCGTGTGGATCTTGCCGTTGACAAGCGCCAGGTCCCTGCGATCACCCGGCGCGGCTTGTCCCTGCTGCGCATACACATTCGCGGAGCCCAGCCCGCCGCCCAAACCGAGAGCGGCCGCACCGACGATAAACTGCCTGCGCGAAAGACCTGTGTCAGCCACGTCTGCCCTCCTTCGCGATTTAAACACTAAGACACAAAGGCACAAAGAAAGGCCGCGTCGAGAATCTTTTTTTGCGGCCCTTCTTTGTGCCTTTGTGTCTTAGTGTTTAAATCGTTCACTGCCCCCGAATTACCGAATTACTGGCGCAATCCGCCGAACTGCACGCCGAAGCCGTCCGGGTCGAGGACGTGTAAGCTTGTCTTGCTGTCGCCTTGTACGATCTTCAGACCGCGGCGCTTCACCTCGGCCTCCACTGCTTCCTTCTCCTTATCCCAGTTCGCGATCGTGTACGCGATGTGATCGACCTTCGGGGCGGGCTGCCGGTTACGAACGATGAGGATGTTGTTGCCAAACGTCAGGCGGCACTGTTTTCCGTCATCGTCGGAAACCTTCATTCCGAAAAGGCCCGCATAGAAGTCGCGCGTTTTGGCGTAATCGGTCACCTGGTAAGAAACGTGGTTGATATTGGTGGCGGTAATCACTTTGTTCTGAGCTGCGGCTGGTGTGCCGAAGGCAGATGCTGCCGCTGTCGCCGCCAGTGTGAGGCTTTGGATGAGCTGGCGCCGGGTTAGCTTTCCCTGTTCGAATTCTTGAACCAGCTTTGCGATTGTGTGTTCCATGGCTTGTTCTCCTTTGGAAATCCGCAAAGATTTCCAACTCGGTCGGTTGATGGGTTTTGCTGGTTTTTACGTCGGATCATCGCAGCGCGCAAGCTAATTCGAGTTGCGCGCTCTTTTACTTCAATCTCAGGAAGGTCTCGAGGCGCCCGATTTCGGCGTCCAGTTCCGATTGAAAGTCCGAATCTCTCGGACGCTTCTCGACGAAACCGACTTCGACGTTCAAACGTTTTCCCTCGACGCGCGCATTCGCCCATCCAATGACGGAGTCGCACCAAAGTATCGGCATCGCGTAGTACCCGCGGAGACGCTTTGCCGCAGGTGTATAGGCCTCGAAGCGATAAGGCCAGCGCCAAAGATGCTCGAATCGCTGCCGATCCCAGACCAGCGGATCGAACGGCGCCAGGAATCGCACACTTCGCGGCGCTTCTTCATGCGCTATTCCGGAGTGCGGCCACAGATACGTAATTCCGTCGATCATTTGCTTCTCGAGCTCGCCGGAATCGAGGAGATCATTTAAAATCGCGCGCGGGTTCCCGAGTCCCCGGTAGCGGGCTATGTTTGCGTGAAGACTTCTTTCCGGGACGGGCGCAAGGATGTTCGCGATAGCCATGACCAGTTTCCGCAAACGTTCGGTGGGCGACATTGGTTCCCGGGGTGAAGGAGCCGCCTCATAAACCCGAATTCCATTTTCGCGCCGCGCAATCCTGAGAAGACCGCGATAGTGCAAGTGGTCCAATGCATGCGTCGTTGCCTTGGAGTAACCGCCCCACGCGTTGATGACGCGTGCCTTCCCAAAGTGCGCTTCCAGTTCTCTGGGGTGCATCGCGCCAAACCTGCAAACCACATCGAGAACCTTTTTCTCCAGTTTCGACATGCCTCTGAGATTTCGAGGATGCAACAGCTGCCAGATCGTTCGAGAAAGAAAACCGTATGCGTATAGAACGTCCTCTTCGATATCCAGCGAAGCATAGCGCCGCTCGAGATCACCCGCGCGATATGCTTTGACCCTGTGACGCAGTATTAGATCCTGCGCTCTTGCCGGCGATCGAATGGGATCGGCCTGGACAAATCCAAGTCGCCGAATCGCCGCTTTCAGTGTGGTTTGCGGAAAAAGAGACTGAGAGATCGCGTGTGCGCGCAGCCGCTCGAGAGTGAGCATGGCCATAATATTAAGGCTTGAAGGCTGTCGGATTTTTGACTGCGGTGACTGCTGGCGTAAAAGAGCGAGGCGGCCAATTCATCGTGAATGACCGCCCATTAGGTGAGAGTAATTGAAGGGGTTTCTGTTCCCTGGCCGCCCACAAATCAGATTCTTTCCAATCTGGGTGGCCTTTAGCTTCTTGCTCAAGGGCGTCTTGCCCTTGGTTTCCGCCTTCCTGGCTGCCTTCCCTGGCTGCGCCATCCGTGGCTGTCTTTCTAAGTGCACGGTACATGCCATTCCTAAGTAATTGATTCTAAGATGCCGAGGCCGAGAAAAACTGTCATTTTTGTCAAAGCCTTGACAAATTGTGTCTCAGCAGGTCAGAAATCTGACTTCTTTGGGAGTTAATTCGGGGACAGACGCATAAATCACCTCATTATGGATCAACGGTCCTGTAAACGTAATTAGGTGATTTATGCGTCTGTCCCCGAATTAGCGCGACGGCGTCGGTGGGGCCGGCTTGGCGAATCTTGCCGCGTCGATTGGAGCGTTCGGCTGGACGTCGCTCAGCTCAATGATGGACCGCCCGTCGAGCCATGTCACGGTCCAGTGAAACGGCATCTTCACTCCTGAGACTTCTCGATAATCACTGTAATCGATCTGCGTGGGAATGCGCCCCATCCGCGAGTCGGTGAAGCGTATCATCCGCAGCAACAGTCCCGACTTCCCATCGAAGAAAAACGTAGCGAGAGCGCCCCCGGCGCTGGTTCCCTGAACGACCTGGACTTCGCGGTCGTCGATGGTCGCGGAAAAACCGACGCGCCACCTGCTGAGAGCCTGCTTGATCCGGGCCGGAAAGGACAACTCCGCGTCGAGCCTCGCGCCCTCCAGATCTCCGCCGTCAAGCGCGAGGACCGGCACCGGCTTTGCCGTGGATGGCCCGGCGATCCAGGCGGAGCGGCCGTCGAACGTTGTGGTGCTGTTTCCGTCAGGCGAACGGACGATCGTTGTGCGCTGGCCCGGCGCTTTGGCGAAAACTTCAAAAGGATGTTTCTCGGTGTCGTCGTAGCCCTGATATGTTCCCTTCGCGACAAAGCTGGTAATCGCGGCCAGGCGCTCCGTTCCGCCCAGCGCCTGGATGTACTTGTCGAGAACTTCGTCGGCCGGCGGCGCGCCGGGAGCAACCGCGATCACGTCGTTCGGCTCTTCAGGAGGCGGAGCGCTGTACAGCGCGGCCAGGCTCGGCGTTCCCTTCGGTGGATTGCCACCCCGATGACACGTGTAACAGGTCACGACCGGCCGTCCGCCGAAGTTGTCCCGATTGATGGCCGAGACCATCGTTACCATCCGGCGCGCGGTCTGCTTCCGAGGGATGTCGTCAGCGTACTTTTCCCAGCTGCCGCCGCTTTCCGCCACGTGGCATGACGTGCAATCCGCCCCGAGCGACGCGGAAAAGAAACCCATCGCCGTCATGAACTCGTTGACGGAAATACCCCGCAACACTTGAACGTTCTTGAAAGTTTCTTCCGCCATCGGCGGCTTCTGGGCTGATCCGGCCTGGCCACGTGCGAAAGCCGCGCCCAGCAGCAACACGACAGCGATCGATCGTTTCGCTCCGAGCCTCACTTTTGCCTCCGGCCCTAACGGAATTCGGGAATTCGGGGACAGAATCAGCCGCGGATTCTGTTCATCGTTCGAGCTACTTGCCGGTTGGCGTTACGGCCGGCTTGCCCAGGTTGTCGAAGAATTGCTGGTTCTCACGCACGGAGCAGATCTGCTGGTATCGCAGGAAGCCTGTTTTGGACAGCGTGAAGTTTCGGTGTGCATTCCACGGCTTCGTATACGCTCCCGGATCGTCGATTGTTATGTCGAGTTCCAATGTGTTCTGGTCCACTCGTTTGTAACGTTCGGTCAAGTGCAGCTGTTCGGTGTGCGGATGACCCATTTGATCCAGCCACGTCTTGTCGTTGAATCCGACTGTGTCCACCACGAGAGTGTTCCCGTTCTCGTACCGCCCTATCGAGTGCCCCCACCACTGCGGATCCGTTTCCGCGGGATGTTGGCTGTTGAGCCAGACGACCCGATAATACGGACCGAGCTCATGGAGGATGTACACGGCTTCAGGAGTTTGAATGAACTTTGTCTTGATAGGCCAAAGGTAAATGTGGGGAACACCCGGCGGCTCGCAGTAGAGCACCTGCGGGTCCGTGGTTTCATCGAATTTCGGATCGGCTCCAGTAGATGTTTTCTCCGACAATGTCTTGGCCCGTGCCCATGGCTGATACGGGATATCGTCTTCGTTTCCTCGATTGCGGCCGCCTATGTCGGACACGCTGAGGCTTTGGCCGATTCCACCTCGGCGGGGATCTGGCGCCCAATCTCCAGCCAGGTCCGCAATCCTGGCCGCTCCGCTTTGGGTCCTTGCGCCGGCGGCCTGGGACGGCGCGGCAGTCTGCGCGCGCAGAAAGAGCGGGACTGTCATCAACATCATCACAGCAGCGGCTGACACTACCAGACGATTCCGCATTTCACGCCTCCTTCTTCGGTTCTACCGTGCCGGTGGTTCGGGACCGCGCCCCTGGTACGCTGTCAGTTCCTTGCCATTGGGCAGGACTACCTTCTGCAGGTTTCCGACGGGCGCCCCATTCTTTGCGGCATAGACGTAGGCCGTCACCTGATCTCCCGGGTTCAATGCCTTCACAGTCCAACCCCGCTCGAGCATGACGAGGGGCGGCTCGGTGGACGCCACCCAATGTGCGACCTCACCCTTCTCATCAGTCACGTCGAAAAAGATTTGGTTGTGGGGATTGCCCCACACGAACTTTGTTACGGTCCCCTTCAAAACGACTGCCTTGTTCATGTCGTACAGGTTTGCCCCGTGGTGCGGGAGCGCCGCACGGGGAACCAGAAGGAGACCGACGGCCAGAGCAGTAGCGACGAAGAATCGATTCCTCATGGTAATGACTCCGTTTTAATGAACGCGGGCCAAAGCCCGCGACTACATCCAATCCGAACATTGATCCCAAATGTAGTCGCGGGCTTTAGCCCGCGTTGATCCAAGGCCATCGACCGTATACCAGCCGCCGTTCCCGGTCAAGCTTGCTGTATACTCCGCTCATGAGCAGCACACGCGAACAATGGATATGGCGGCGTTTAGGGGCGGCAGTTGCGGTGGCGATCACGGCCGCGGCATTCGTTCTCCCGGGAGCGCGGGCACAGGAACCACAGCCGCTCAACGCATCCGACATTGCCGATGGCATGAGACTGTATCAGCAAAAAGGCGCATGCCAGGCGTGTCATGGTTGGGCAGGTGACGGCCACAAGACCGACAGCCAAATGCCGGACGGAGCCAACTTGCGTGAGACCAAGCTCAACCGCGCCGGCCTGGTCACGACCATCAAGTGCGGGCGGCTCAACTCACAGATGCCCGCCTTCGATAAATTTGCCTACACCGACGGGCGCTGCTACGGCAAGACGCAGGCCGACCTGAAGTCGTACCCGACACGCATGCCGGATCCTCCGGCGACTCTGCAGCAGCGGGAAATCGATTTGATTGTCGACTTCCTGCTGGCAAAGGTCGTTGGCAAAGGCCCGATGGATCATGCCAAATGCGTCGAATTCTGGGGCTCCGAGACTGACGCCTGCAAAGCATTCACGAAATAATTCGGCGACAGACACAAAGATCTGACCAATGTTCAATTCCCAATTCTCATCCGATGAATTCGTCGGATGAGAATTGGAATTGAACATTGGTCAGATCTTTGTGTCTGTCCCCGAATTAGCTTAGTTCAGCGCAAACACAAACATGTAGCTGGAATCCTGCAGGTTGTCGTATTTCACCGGATGCAGGTGACGGCCGCCGGCCTGCACCGCGAGATACTGCTTCGGTCCGATAGCGTACGTCACCGGCGCGCCCTTTAGCGCGGTGCCCACGTTGAAGCGCCACAGTTCCTCGAGCGTCTCGTCGTTATAAGCAACCACCCAGCCATCCTGCAGCGCTGTGAACAGCACGCCGCCCGCAGTGTCGGTGGCGCCCGAGCGAACTTCGATGTCCGTCACGGCCTTGGCAATGACCTTGTGGTTGATCGCATCGAAGGCCGTCACCGAACCATAGTAAAGGTCGCTGTTGTAGGTGCGTTTTTCACTGTTCTTCTGGTCGATGCCGCCGTTCGGCGACAGGAATGCCACCGCTGCGCCGTTTTGTGAGAAGCAGCCTTCGATGCCGACGCCGTAAGCGATGTGCTTAACGGGATTATAGGCAGTGGGCTGGTGGGCGATACCGCCGTGCCAGGTCGGGCATGTCCGCTTCTCGGGATCGCCACGCAGCGCCCGCGCCGACGGATTGTACGTCTGCACGTCCAGCTTCGAATTGTATTCGACCGGCTTGCCGGTTTCCGGATCGAGGCCCTTGGTCCAGTTCAGATCGTTGACGTACTGAGCGCCTTTGATGAACTTTCCGGTCGTACGATCCAGAGAATAGAAGAAGCCGTTGCGGCCGAAATGGCTGACGACCTTGCGGGTCACTCCGCCGATCACCTCGTCGTAGAGCATGTGGACGCCGACTTCGTCGTAGTCCCACCCATCATTCGGCGTGTATTGGAAATGCCAGGCCAGTTTGCCGGTGTCGATGTTGAGGGCCACCGCGGAGTCGGTGTAGAGATTATCGCCCGGACGTGACTGAGGATCGTATTGCGGAACCGGGTTACCTGTGCCCCAGATGGTGAGCCTTGTCGCGGGATCAAAGGAACCGGTCTGCCAGATACCGCCACCGCCGGTTTTCCAGGAGTTGTTTTTGTCCTTCCAGGTCTCGCTGCCCGGATCGCCGGGCTTGGGCACCACATACCACCGCCATAGTTCCTTGCCGGTTCTCGCTTCCAGCGCCGCGACCCAGCCTCGCGTCCCGGCGTCTCCGGCGCCGTTTGCAATGATGACCTTGTCTTCGGCGGTAATGGGTGCCGTCACGAATTTTTCCTTGTTGCCGAACTCGTTGGTGGCGGCCACCATCTTGTCCCACAGGATTTCACCAGTGTCGCGCTTGATCGCAATCACGCGGCCGTCGGGAAGATTGGCAAGGACCAGATCCTCCCACAACGCAACACCGCGGGTGCGCGGGGCGTTGCCTTGGTGTTTCACTCCGGGGTCGGTAACCCAGACGAACTTGCCTCGGTTCGGATCACGGGCGTCTATTTTGTAGATGGTGCCCCAGCCGTCGGACGTGTACATGAAACCGTTGTCGATGAGCGGATTCACTTCGTTTTCCGGACCGTTCTGCCCGACGTCCTGCATACCGCCGAGCGCCAGCGCCCAGACCATATGAAGGTTCTTGACGTTCTCCCGATTGATCTGAGAAAGCTTCGAGTACCGGGTCGATCCGTAATCGCCGTTCATCATCAACCAGTTTTGCGGCTCATTCTGCGCGTTGAGCAACCGGTCTTTGTTGACTGTCATGGTGTACTGGGCAAACGCCGCCGCAGCAAGTGCGACCGTCGACAAAAGAGCGAGAGCCGCGAGTTTCAAAGCTTTCCGCGCACGATATCGCATGATGATCTCCTTGATGGTTGTGCCGTCACGTTACACGAATCGGCGGGCGCCCGGCTAGCGTTTTTTGGCCGTGGGGTGCAGCGGTCCCGGGGCGAACATATTGGATAATTCGCCAAAAACGACGTAGGCTGAAACACTCCCAAAGGAGGTACCATGATGCGATCCACGATCACGATGTTGTTCCCACTTCTGCTTGTCGCCCGTGTCGCGACGGGGCAGTCGTGGACCCCTCCTGCCGAAAACCAGCGCTGTCCCTCGAAGTGGGGCGCCGGCGATGAGCGGGGCTCCGGAAACCTGATGAAACCGGAGCAGGTACTCAAGGCGTCGAAGCTGATTCGCACCGGCGAGATCATTGAACTGGGACAGGTTCTCGACCCCGCGGCCATGCCCTTCTTTCCAGGCCGCCAATTGAGCATCCTGACGAAACGCACGAACGTCTTGCCGCAGTCGAATCGCCGCATCAGCAATGAGGAAATGGTGATCGGCGAGATCGGTCAGGTCGGCACACAGTTCGATGGCTTCAGCCATCAAGGCATCGACAACGGTTTCTATAACTGTTTCAAGCAGGACCAGATCGCCACCAGGAACGGTTTCAGCAGGCTGGGCATAGAGAAGGTGGGCGCCCTGATGACGCGGGGAGTGATGATCGACGTGGCTGGCCTCAAAGGAGTCGAAATGTTGCCGGACAGTTACGAAATCACCGTGCAGGATTTACAGAATGCGCTGAAGCGCCAGAACCTGACGCTCCAGGCCGGCGACGCTGTCATCGTCAACACCGGCTGGGGCAAGCTGTGGGGCAAGGACAATGTCCGGTACATGAAAACCGATCCCGGCATTGGCGTCGCCGCTGCGGAATGGCTTGCGAAACAAAACCCGATGCTTATCGGTTCGGACAACTGGTCCGTGGAAGTGAACCCGAATCCCGACCCGAAAATCGGGTCGCCCGTGCACCAGATTTTGCTGGCGGTCAACGGCATTCACATGCTGGAAAGCTTGAAGCTGGATGAGCTCGTGGCAAAACGCGTTAACGAATTCGCCTTTATCCTGGAGCCACTAAAACTGAAGGGCGCGACGGGGTCTACCGTTGCGCCCATTGCGGTTCACTAATCGGATTCGGATGAAAACCACTAAGACACAAAGGCACAAAGAAAGGCCGCATCAAGAATCTTTTTTTGCGGCCTTTCTTTGTGCCTTTGTGTCTTAGTGGTTAAATTGCTCACTGTCGCAGGAATTGACGCGCCACCTCTAGATCACACTTCTCATTCGAGTGAGGCATATTTGGTCTGTACTGCCACTGCCCGGACCACTCCACCGGCTTGGCCAGATACACCGGATCTTCGATCACG
>Ga0137394_10000173_pt1 | contig 44823 bp, 63 predicted proteins | sample czobulk116metaG_FD_108278 | JGI IMG/M metagenome (GOLD analysis project Ga0137394, IMG submission 108278) | Vadose zone soil microbial communities from Angelo Coast Range Reserve, California, USA - czobulk1.16 metaG | ecosystem: Environmental > Terrestrial > Soil > Vadose zone | place: USA... | reverse complement strand
TGGGCACAAGACCAAAAAATCGGACTCGTCTAAGAAAAAAAACATATCAATACTCTGCCTGTGCAGCCCGTCGGGTTTGCCTTTGGCCGAGATCTACTACCACTGGAACACACGCGACATGCGCCGACTATGCCCCCCTATTCTCACATTGTCCGAGTCCCAGGGCGTTCAGTTGTAGATCCCGGACTGCGCGTTATTCGCCTGCCAATTGCAACCCAGAAATCCGGAGATTAAAATCCGGAGTCTTGTATGTTAGAGGTGAAGCTGGAGCTCGTGGAAGTCGTGATCATCATGAATGGGATATCGTGCAGGCGACATACATGGCTTCTATGGTATAAATGAGCGATAGGAAACATATGGTATGGTAGTATTCCGCGGAGATATGGTATAGGCTCTAGTAACCAGCATCCAAACAACCGATTAGAGATAAAAGTGATTAAGACGGTAAACGTGTGGGATCCAGTTTGGCTGTCCATGACTGCAGCTCCCTGAGATTCGGCGCCGCAAGTGCATGTGAGTTTGAGGAGGTAAATAGTGTGAAGGTGAACGGTTTCTTTCGGTGGTGGGTCAATATCATATGCGCAGACGAGAGCGTACGGTGCTCACCCCAAGAAGTGATTCCATTTCCGGGTTGCTTTCTACATTGACGCCTTCTAAGCCAATAACAGTTACTTCTTCAATTTCATTAGAATGCTTGTAGACGTGGAGATACGGCCTTTCACTGGGTGAGAACAGCACGAACTAAAGGTGGACAGTATCACTACCTTCGGAGCACAAACCATCGCCTCTCCCAAACATCATGAGTGGCATCGACAAGGATCATGAGATGACCCTTCTTGGTCGGGACATCACTATGGAAAAAGCGTGGTCGTCACGACAAAGGCAAAGTCTATTACGCCAAACACACCTGCGGGGGACGAGTTTCGTGCTCGCAACGAGCTGTGGAGACTCGGACCGGCTAAGAGCATCTTCGCATCGAAAAGCTGATTGACTAGCGTCTTCCGATTCGGGAGCGTTCTGACTTATGACGATCTAAAAGGCATGAATATTCACCAATTAACCATATGGTTAAACAGCTCCAAACCTGTCCATGGTGTCCAAATTTCTTCTGCCAGAACTCAAGCGACTTTTGAAGGAGCTTTTCTGAACCCCAAATAGCAGCATCCGCCTGTCGTGGTTGTGCGGCAATGGGAGAGTTGGTTAATATCACGCGTACCGCCTGCACATCAGCTGCGCGACGTTCCATTGCAACCAATTTGGCATGATCTTCGACGACAGAGATACCACGCGGACGCCAGCCTCCAAGGATATCTTCTCCGCGAACATACTTCTCCGATGTGTCTAGGCGCCAGAGGTCCTTCGGTGACCGAGTGAGCGGGGGTGATAGCCTCACCCGAAAAACGTTGCTGATCTTTGACAAAATCCTCGTAGAACTGAGTAATGCTACGAGTCGAGAAGGTGGGCGGGCGTCGCGTGTTTGCATTGTGACGGCCATGTCCATCGAAAATTGAACAGGGTCCGCGCAACTCTCGACAGCAATGGACCATGTAACTTGTAACAGTATGCGCTGATTGGCTGGTGTTACCCGATTGAGCAAAGCAGAGTTGTGGATGCTCGAGTCCCACAGCGATTCTGCGCACAAAATGCCAGATCCATCTGGCCTGAATTCCACGACTTGGTCTTGCTGTAGCGGAAGGGTGACAAGAGGGCGAGAAGACGGCTCGTGCACGCGTCCTTTTGCATCAAGGAGGCGGACATTACCAACTTTGATCTTGACAACCTCCGTCCACGGGAGCTGTCGGCCAGAATTCGATGTCATCGTGAGCACAAGCCGTCGTTGTAAACCTTGATGCAAGCTGAAAGCGCCGGGGTCCAAGTTACCCTGTGAAACAACGGGTACTGGAACGTATTGTCCATCCGGGCCAAGTTCACGGACTTGTAGCCAGGAAACTACATCGTGGGATTGTTCCATAAAGAAATCCGTCTCGGAACGACGCATCGGTTGCGAGTTTCGGGATTTGGGGTCAGTGGGAGGAGAACGAGGGAGCGGAAAGGATTTCTGCTCGCGCATTTCGTCCCAGCGTTCCATTCTTTCCAAGTATTGAGGCCGCATTGACGCGAACAGCTCTATTGGGGCGTAGCCGTGCCGAAGGTGATTTAGGGCTTTGGAATTGACCACTATTGAGAAGGTGCGGCGGAATTTTAGATCCGATGGGGTGGAAGAGTCTAGATCTATAGAGTTCGAATGATATATTTCTTCTGCTTTAAGGCTTGGACCCGCGAACGAGGACAGACGGACTTGAAGATGAGCTGCAGAAAAATCATGCGAGGCGAGCCCTTTGACAGAATCGACAGTTAGGCAGAAACACAGTTTGCTACCCGTAGGGAGCATGCTAGGCACAGGCGAAGAGGAGCGGGTGGAGGTAGTAGAGTTTGGGGTGTGCTTGGGCATCATCACAATGTTGACGATCTTGATGTCTACCCGACACGAGCCAATCGCTTCGGAGGTGTATCGGCAAAAAATGGGGACAACGGAGGTAGAAGGGAGTCGACGGGAAAGGGTTGCAAGTGAAAGTAGGGCATTTCCTACGAAAGAATATTCGGGCAGCGGAGAGTTGTAGAAGGGCTCTTCTGACGAAAAGTGCTGCGAGTACGAGGGGCGATCGATGAAACAAGTGAGGTTGCGCATGCGCTGCACCTGCTGACGTAAACGATCGAGCGACCATGCGTAGATGGCATCGTGCCGCTTGTCCAGGACCTTCACAGCGACCGTCGGTTGCGTCGCCGACATTAACACGGGGTCTGCAACATCTCCAAACTCATCCAGCCCTGCAATCGTATTAATGGATGAGGTAGGAGCTGCCAGCGATCCACCAGAGGCGACTGTAAAATTATATGTAACATCTTTGCCGAACTCCTTGCTAAGTCCAGGGTCAACATCGTGCGTCGTCCAAAAAATAAATTGCAAACCTGATGATGTTTGCCTCTTTCAATAACACGGCTGCGGATAGGACAGTTTCGGCCATCGAGAATGCGCGATGTGCCCTCCATTTATCTAGGACTTTTCGGATGAGCCTGAGCTGCCTCGCAGAGTATAGGACTGGCTCGAAAAGCTCTGCCTCAAGCTCGGTCTCCCCACGGGCCCGGGCGTCTAGTAGACGTCGCATTTGTATTTGCACCAATTTGAGCTGGTGCTGCATGTGGCCCTTCTCTTCTTTGAGATCTTCTGCTTCGTTCGACTCTGAGATTGCCTGTAACCGTGACTCGAATTCTTGTCGCTGGGACTCGAGCTGGTTCTGGACCTCTTTCAGAGCATCGGCATCAGGGCTACCGTGGCTCGGTCCCGCGTCGACACTAGTGTCGTCCGTCAACGCATCGCTCAAAACGGGACGCCCCGACTCGCTCCACACGTCATCAGCCTGGCTGAGGCTACTCTCAGGCCGGTGCTTTAGATTATGGTCGCGTATATTCTTGACCATGGTGATGCGTTCGTACAATTTGTTGAGATCATCGTCTGGAAGGCTGTCCAGTGCAGGATCCAAACCAAGTCTCGCGAATGCCGCTTCACGTTTAGCAAACGTCCAGTCGACATCTTCCATCTCGCCAGAGGAGGAAAGAGGGGAATCGGGGCGTGACCCAAGGTCTGCTGCGGTCATACTGTGATGTAAGTTGGATCTCATGGTTGCACGGTCGCGCTGCTTCCGAACTTCTTCGGGATTGTTAAAACGAAAGACATGGTGTTCCCCTGTCGCCTCATGTGAAATCAGTAGTTTACCTTAACCACTAATGGGCTCACCAAGAATGATGCGGAAACCGGAGCGAAGCTTGTGAGGCTAAGTCCATCGTGAGCAGGGCAAATTTGGCACCGTGAAACACCACACCTGCTCAGCGGAAATCTGCTTCCCGTTCAGGAACTGCGTAATATTAGGACGGTCCTGGAACGCAGAGACGACATAGACGTACTGTGATAGCATCTGGGAGTGCATATAGAGTCACTCTTCCGTCCGTGTTCTCGAAGTAGCAATGCTCTTCAAGGATGTTATCGCCGCTCAAGCGTATATGAACAGCCTTTTCACTGTCCATGCGCCCGACCTAAGAAATGACGGTTAGAATGCGAAAAGGGTTACATTGCGCAACGTCACCGTTGTTCTTCCGAGCTTCAATTGGTAGATTAAGCATTCGCTCATGAGTGGATCTGTCACGCGCAGTGAATATCATATAACACATCCGACTGAAAACTCACCCTCGTTCTGCAGAATAATGAAGATCTTCCGATTAGCGCGACTGACAAAGATTACGTACCAAGTTGACAAGGTGTGGCATCTATCATCCAGGGTCAGTCAGCAAGATGACTGGCCCTCATGAGGTGTATCGCACCTTCTTCGGTGTGTGTACACCGACATTGTTTTTCTCAACTGTGATGCCCAACTCTTCGAGAGCCTTCTCGCGCTCTTTCTGGACCTCTTGCGTGCGTTGAAGTTTCTCCTCCCAAGTCTCGTTGAGACTCTGCATAAGCTTCTCACTTGACTCGAGCTGGTCTTGTAGCTCAGCCTTGGTAACGGTCTTAATTGTCCCGTCCTTCGCTTTGTACGTAACCTTTTGCTTCTCAGGTGGGATCTTCGGGTCGTAAACATCTTCACCAGTTGAGCCTGCCACGCGGGCTGTTCGTAGGCACAGTCAGCGGTTATGTGGTAGTAGATAGAATTAAAGGCGTACCTCGGAGCATCTCCAGCTCTTCTTTGAGTTCACGTACAAGCTTGGCATTAGGGTCCTCATTGACGACAGCCTTATTCTTAATTTTCTTCGCCTGGTCTGCATACCGCAAGGTACTTAATGTCTCTTCGTAGTCGGCGGGGGAGATAGCCGCGATCATTGCCGTCTTGGAATTTCCGCCGAGCGAGTCCTTCAGAAGCCATGTAAGGACCTGTAGCGTGTATCAGTTAACCGTGAAACCCTGCATGCGGTTTAGCCTGCAAAACCCACCGAATCACGATAGGGCACAAATTCGTCTCCTTTCTTCTTTCCCTTCTTGTGTTCGCTAGCCGAGGCCGCGGCCAGTGAGGAAATAACCTTTCCAAGGGTTGTGAGAGACTTGTTGATGTTTGCACCCTCCTTCAGACGCTGGCCAGTTGCGCCAGTGGAGTTCGCGCGTTCAGAACCAGCGAGGTCAACAAGGCTACCAGAATTCAGGTCCGAGTATAGAGGAAGTATAGACAAGCAATCTTACCTGATCCGCGACACCTTTTCTGTATCGAGGTTCGTGTCTACATCATGGCGCATCATGGTAAGTATGAGAGTAAAAACTGCGTGTGAACGCGACGATCTAGTGAGATACGAGGATGAGAGGGCTTGTGCCATAAAATCGGCCAATCACTGACGTCTCGTTCATATTCGTTGCGGCAACTGTGCGTGCCTTGTTACCCTCATCCATGAGCGTCATCATTTCATCGTAGCTATTTACCGCGAGCTTCGACAAATCTTCCACATAGGGGCCCAGGATCGGGTGTTCACGTACGCGGAGATTTCCGGCGTTCTTTGGATTCAGCAGATCGTGCACCTTCTCATTGTATATCTGCATGGGAACACAATGATTGAGCACATCGAAGAGGACCCAGCGCTGAAGCGCACCTCGATATAAGAGACCTCGACAGTAAATTTAAGATGTTCATCTGCAGCAGACTTTTCCGCCACGCGCGCGAACAACTCGCTGCACGTCTGTGGAATAATACCCTTGTCCGGTCCATCTTAGATACGAGTTTCAACGAACGTGGCACGTGAAACATGTGATCATGCGACTCACAGCCCATCATACTACATTAAGGGGAGGTGGGGGGGGGTGAGTACATGGAGACACAGGTGCAGGATCGGGAATTGAGTTCGAGAATGGGGAGAGGGGTATATATGAGCCGAGCGGTAAGTCGGACGAGCTTTAGACTTGCCTATATGATTTTCCAGATCCTATTGCGAGGGTCGATATACCAATTGAGGAAAGCGCAAATGACACGCACCTGTCTGCCCGTCTTTAGAGTGCGAGGCAGCGTCAGAGATATCCACGCGTGACGCGAATGCAAAACTCACAAGCCAAAATACACGCGTTGAAACCGGCAAATCCATGGTCTAATAACTCCTTCCCGAGGTCATCAAAAAGCGTTTTCTGTGAGCAGTAGCCTGGCTCATCACGGGGACCCGCAGACCAGTAACTCTTGTCAAAGGAGAACGCCATTGTCTTGCGTTCCGTTGCGCGACCCGAGGATGCCTTCTCCTGGGAAGAGCCTGGATCTGGTGGATCAAGAAATGTTTGATTTTCGGACATGCGTATCAGTGGCTTGGCACCGCGCGCAAGTTCTGGGGTTTACCAACGTGAGCAGGGCTGATCGGTATTGCAATCACGGAAAGACGAGACACACCTCGCGCATTAAGTGGACGACATCGGACGACGACTTTGATATTTCCATCGCCATGATCGGCCATGGCGCGGGTTGATTAGGCAAGTCAATAGGTACAAGTACAGAGCTTAGGGAGAGGATTGGCAGCCGTGATAACAAAACGCCGGTTGGACACAGCACAGGATCGCGGGAGAGAGCAAGTTTGGCGTGGAGACGCGTGACACGTCTTGATTCACGTGCCACTTTCGGGACACACTCTTGCCATGTCATAGTAAAAAATATGTATAATGATGCCCACTACAGTACGGTATCTACGCCTACATGCCTATGTTAGCTCCTTGTGGCCTCTGCAGAGCAATTGGTGAAACGCCAAGGCAAGTAAACGTCACAACAAGTCAAAATCGTCAAGCTGAGAAAGGCGTCATCAGCACCATGCAAAATACTCGAATATCAAACGTAGACGCACTTCGTCGTTGTACCTCATGACCGTCCTCTTCAATTTAGATGTGTCGACCCATGTGACGAAATCTTCCATATGTCTTGAGGGAAAGCCGGGTGAATGTGGGCAATGGTTGGTGCATCATTCAGTAGAATACTCACCTTGTAACGAGGTAAGCCGGGTCCGTGATATTATCGGGTCCGACCCGGACATGACCTTGCTCAATAAATTTGACTGCCTGGTCTTCGATGAACATGGTGGTCAATGAACCAAAAGACGGGATGCTCACAGCGCTGACTGTTTCTGCCATCTTTGACGTGACCATAATGACAGCCAGACGACGTCGACAAAACGCGGCTACGGTTAGCTTATTGTCGACGTCACTGAGCTTTGCTTGCGAATTGAGGACGCCCAAGTCATAAAGTTTCGAGAGAATTTGTCCCTCCATTCGAGTGCGGAAGGAATCTCGGGGAGGGAGAAGCGCGACCCGATGGGCTAAGGATCGTAGTGACCCGCACAGCTTGTTGTACCTTATTTCCGGAATGTGTTAGCTTAGATGAAGACGTAGCGTGTGCTAGAACGGACCTGTGGTAGTCCTCCCGATCCTGTATGTGATATCTGCGCATAATTTTGATCTCGCGTAGGTTTGCATCTTGTTTCCACTGTTTCGAGTGGTGTGAGAGAGAAGCCAAAAAGAAAAAGAAACCATCGTCTCACGTTGAAAAAGTCGACTTTTTTCAAGAGTTTCTTCTCATGATGCTTGAACTGACGAACCATCTCGACGATCAGAATCGTGACTGTGTGACTGGAGTGTGTGTCACGTTTGGTGTGACTCCGACCGTGCGAGTTTTCCAGGGATTCGCCTCGCTTCGTGCTCGACGCCAACGACGTCGCCGACGCATTTCCCGCCCCTCCTCAAACTACAGGAATTTCTTCTTTCCCCCCAGGACAGCTTGTATTGGAGTGGAAATCTAATCGCTTATCTCAGCTGCTTGATCTTCTCGCCAGCACTCTACTTGGGTTCTGCGAATCTGCAGTGCATGCTCGAGACCCCACCATCTTTACATCCTGGCTGAACACTCTTTCCCCTTTCCGGGTTCACAGATGACATCCCAGCCGGAGTTGATCCGTCATGGCCTCCCCCCTCAAGGTGTGATCCCCCAATCCTTCCTTGGTCAATCGACACCAAGTCAGCCCCACAATCTTCTTCCTGGCCCCAACCCAGGCATGAACTTCATTCAGAATGCACACTCATCTAACGGTCCCTTTCCTAATCCCCACCTTTTACGCATACAAGCCGACCACCGTCAACGAGACTTCCATATGCAGTCCCAACGTGCCACCGCTGGTGGGGCTCAAACCGGTCCCCCGGTTATGAATGGTGTCGTTCCCGCTCAGCCTTCGGGAGTTGGCTACCCCGGAATGGGACAACGGAATGGGCAAGGTCCAGTTCACCGCGTTGTATCCCAGCCTGTCGGCGTTGGCGCTCCCTTCGCGACATCTCATCCTAATTCTCATCCAGGCAATATCAATAATCCTGGATTGGCTCTTACTAGTGGCCTCCAAACGCAACGTACGGGACCTCAGTCCCAGCCTCAGCCGCAGATGGGGATACGGCCCGGACAACCTTCGCTGCCGGGTCAACCAAACACTGGTCAAATTCGTCCACCCGGCATGACAGGTATTCCACCCGGCACTGGAATGCGAAGTTCGGGTGGCATGGGCGTAAATATGCCATCCGGGATCATTGGCAACGAGCCTCAACAAACGCAACCGCAACCAGGATTTCCCAGTGGACTGGGAATAGGTGGCCCAGGGGCACAACAACCTCCACAAGGACCGCAGGGGTCAGTGGCTTCTATGCCACAGTCAATACATCGCACAATCTCTACCCCCGACGGTAACAACCCATTTGGTGGAATACCAGGATTTGCGGGCGCTCCTTTCTCGCATGCTGGGCCCCACCCCCACGCTAGCCATATGAACGGATCTAACTCCTCAAATCAGCCGTTGAATTTTATGCCTTCCTCATCCTCACCATCTCAACCCATCGACATAGGACACAGCGGTTCCGGTGGTGGTGCCGGCCCCTCTAGCACATCGCCCACACGTTCGGACTTTACTCCAACTCCAGCACAGGTAGCTTCTTCGCAATACGGAAGTGGTATTCCTTCTGGGAGTGGTGGAAGTGGCACGAATGAACCATTCCATCAAACATTTACAACGATGCCCCCACAGCGACCATCCTCTTCGTCGCATCCCGCCCTTGGCTTGGCGCACCAACGGGTCTCAACGCCTCAGAGTCTGTCGCATCCCACTCCACCTCGGCAGCAGACGCCACAACAACCGCAACTTTCTCAAGCACATCAACCTGACAGAACCAATGCCCCCATCGCCAACCCCGCCCGTCCCCAGTCCCAGCCGCAACGACCGTCGTCCCAGCAACAGATGAGACAATCTCTTACACCGCGCATTCCACCTGGCACCCTCCCTCCAAATGCAACCCTCCTCCAGGGACATCCCGCAAGTATGGGTGGTGGATCGGCCGCTCCTCCGCAGCCCCGTCCGATCGCCGGGCCGGGTGTAGGAACTGGTCCACCGCCACTGACCTCAGCGTCGTCGACCGAGAATGGCGACCTTTCACGACAGCCGGGTGTGGCTGGCATCCGTCAGTCCATACCGAGGTTCGTGTGTAGTTGATGGTTTTGCCTCGTTTCCTCTTCTTACTATACGTCTTTTTGTAGTCATGCGCCTGCGATTGGATATGGCCAAGCTCTGACCCGTATCCTGCTGTTTAGCGGCGTACTTGCGACTGAGGACCAGAAAGTATGTCTGCTTATACATATCGTTCTGCTAGCACTAATTTGTTCCTTGTAGACCCAAAAATTGCAACTTTCACACTGGGAGAACCTGGTTGAGGAGTTCTTCACACAAACAGCGACTCTCAAACTTACACTCTGGAAAGACAACCAAAGGGTAGAGGCAAAAGTATTTGGTTCGTTTCGTTTAAAATCTGATTTAAGCTACTGGAGGTCATACTCACGAGCTTGGCAGAGGTTGGCACACCAGTCCTTCCACGTTTTTTTCTCGTCACAAGTCAGTCCGGTGTCAAATCGATGACTTTGTCGCTCGATGGTGCGCGAGAGCGCGTCGTTGCGCCAAATCAAGCGATTGTACAATGTGTCTCTGCCATGTGGACGTACCGATACCACAATGGGTACACAGTAACGCTGCGCGGACCATTCACAGCATACGTCTCTGTGACACATCATGCGAGTCAGAACGGTGCCCCAGCCCAGTCTGTGCCTCCTAGCTTTACGCTCAAGATCGATCACATCCAATTCGATTCTAATCTTTATGAGAAGCACGTCGCAGTGGATGTGATAGGGGGCAATCGCATCGATACCAACAAGACCCCGCAGGTTCGCAATGTCCCGACCCCGTCACCGACCATAAATGGCGCAGGGGGACCACCACCGCCTCATCCACCCCAGCCTCTGTCTCTACAGGCTGGTCAGAAAGATGAAGAGAGATGGGAAGACCATAGGATAACTTACGAGCGGGCGTACATTCCTACGGAGCCCGTGAACGCCTTTGGTATCCCACAAGCCACTATGAGATGCCTTGAGGTACGCTCTCCGAATCGTACTTTCTTAGCTCCGGTTTCAAGCATTTCCTAGTTGGCGGAAAGTGTCGCGTTGATGACGGACCTCATGCATTACTCACATGTCAAAGGTGTTGGCCCTTTGGGTGCGTACTCTTCGTTGGTGAAGATTTCCGACTCGCCCTTCATGAGCTTTCCGCTAGACACACTAAAACAGTTCGTGCAACAAATTCGGGAGATGCCTCAACACCCTCAAGGTCCGTTCTTGCCTGAGAATATGGGTGCAGGACCGTCAACGCATTCGCTGTATACGCCAAACATGATCCCCACAGCGCCATCATCTACTCTCCCGCCCGCTGCGATCCCGCAAAACACACCATCGACGGCTTCCCCGTCGTCATCGCCTGACAAGGGGAAAGGGACGCCACAGCAGGCAAATGCTCCCAATCCGGCTGCTTCGGCCCCTGCGGGGTCATCGACACCCTCGATGGCGAATGCGACACTGAAGCGCAAGGGAGCAGGTGAGACAGCATCGCCGATGACGGTGAACGCGGAGCAATCCTCCGCTGCCGCAAAGCGTAGTAATCCTCGGAAACGGGGACGGACTACGGGCGGAAACTGACAGCTAGGGGCATGTGTCGTATCGAAACTGTCTTTGTAACTCGCTTCCTTCCCATCTTCTCTACTCCTCTCTGCTCGCTCGTTCGCACGCATTCGGTGGCTCAAACATCTCGTACTGCAATATGTTAGAAAGTACATGTATTCTACGGACACACTGCTCTTTCCTTCCTCGCTTCTGTTCGCCGCCATTTTTCTTTTTGTTTTGATTCTTGCGCACCGGGATTTGCCGTATGTCCATGTTTTATAGCGTCGTATTTATCCTCCCAACAACTGTACGTATCCTATATTTCGCCGGGTGCTTGGTGCGCAACAAAGCTACTCTGGTAATGCACCTCGGAATGATCATTCTCTCTGATCGATTTTGACCCTGCGGGGAGAAACTTCGAATCGATACGAAGCGAAGGTACGAAGGAAATGGGTGATAATCTCGGGATCAGTTTGCACACGTGTGGCGCCGCTCGTTATTTTCGTACACGTTCATGTCCCCATGACCAACCGAACGGATCATCTTCGTGGCCACTCGTGGTATCCTGTATCGAATGATATTGTGGTGGTAAAAACAGGGTAATCCGTGCTACAGTAGTCGATAGAAACACCCCATAGAAACACCTCGTACCCACTACCCAGAGCTGCCGGCACACCCTCGTGGCATGCGGGCAGAGGGGTCCGCATGACTAATCTCGCTAGGGCACATCCATGCCCACGTCCATGTCCACGACTGCACCCCAACGAACCCTCCTAACTGAGATCCTGATCGTGGCTGAAGTTGCACTGATCGCCGTACTTGCACCTGGTTTTCGATACGTTTTCCATCAGTTCTTTCATTTCTGACAAAAGGGGGGGCGTGGGAATGTGTGCTTGCCTTCCTTGTGCATAGAACGAGCAAGGTATTCGCGATTTAAACTGTCTAACTCCATCTAACGGACGGCCCCGCCCACGACCCCGGCCGAACCCACTCCACTTCGGTTCTTCTGGCGTCGAGGGCCAACGATCGTGTGGGGCGTCACTGGCATTGGCGGCGTCTGCCGAAAAATCCGGTGCCTGTGAATCCCAACTGTTTTGGTCGCTTCGTGGTTGCGGTGGCTGCTGCGGCTGTTGTTGCTGTTGTACGGCAAACATCTGTGCTAGTTGTTGAAGCTGCTCCTGTGGAATACTGTTCGCGAGCTGCGCTAATACAACAGGGTCGAACGCCGGCGCGGGTAGTGCGTCAGGTACCGCCAAGTTGGCACCCTCAGCGAGCTGCCCGACAAGCTCGGAAACGCTCGCACCAGCTAACGACACCGTCGTCATAGCAGGTGCCCAAGAGAGAGCGTCAATTTCAGCGCCCGCAAGCATGTGTACTACGCTCGCATCGACTTGTTCTTGCGAAAGGATCGAGCTAGGCGGTAATTCCGCGGGAGAATCGGGAATGGGTTGAACGAGGTAGGATGCACCAAGTGCGGTGAGTTCACGCTGCTCTTGGGCACTGCGTTCTTGGCTGCCTTCTCCCCGCGGTCGCGCATCGATATCATCTGGGATGACAATAGCTGAAGAGATGGAGTACGGTGTCAGAGCGGGCGTGACAATTGCGTGAGAGCAGACGCTTACGTTGTAGCTCCGACCAATCGAGAAGCTCTTCGAATAAGTGGGCGTGCAGGGCGGCGCCTTCGCCTCTTTCCAATTCACGTACATTGTGTAGTGCGTGTGGCGTACCCTGTAAATCAGCATGGGTGGCACGTAATTAATGTACTGTACAATTATTGATAGGAAAATGAGGCTGACATCAACGGGATCGTCATCGTACACCGCTCTCTCAATGAGTTTCACCAACTCGAGCTGCCCATCGGGAGCCCATGTTACTGACTTTTTCTTTTTGAGCGGTTTCGCACCAGCCAATACCGCAGAAGATGCCGTCGGGTTATTGGTGGATGTACTCGGTGCAGATGGCGATGGCTTGCGCGCCCTCATGTCTTTCAAGGCTTCCTGGAAAGCATCGGTCGACGAGGGTTGCGCAACGTTTGCTGGGGCCTCCTTGGTCACAGTTGATGGCGTCGCTCCACCAGGCGCCTTTTTGAAACTTGGCAATTTTGGTTTCTGCTTGGGCGCCGAGAAGAAAGACGAGTCCGACTTTGATTCTTTCACCGTTGCTGCCGTCGCCGTCGCCGTCGACGGTTTCCCCTCTTTTTTGACCACCACGGAAGGTCGCGAGGACGATGTAGCGGACACTGCACTCTTCTTCACCGGCGGACCAACTTTGGATGAGCCGTCAGGGAGTTTGCGCTTCTTTGGTTTCGCATCTATCCAGTAATCAAAAAAGCAAGGTAAATTTGATGGACCCACCATGTACCGTACTGATAAGACCCACCTTGTGCATTATCATCGGCAGGTATGACTTGATCCTGCATGAAAACGAATTGGCTTCGCCACTTTCGTTCGAGATTTGCCGCCATATCCTTGACCGCTATAGAATTCATTGCAGGAATGGGACGTTAGGGTCAGACATCTCTCCTTATTGTAAAGCATCCCAAAATGCAGGAGTGCAGCGAGATGTTATGATTGGTGGTGCATGGCTTACCACCAATAATAAAAACTCAGAAACCACTTTGCACCACGCGAAAAAAATCGATATAATAAAGGACGGAGTACTTACCCGGGATGGGGGCATCCTTGGCGAGCTTGCGAACGATTTTGCCAATTTTAGAGGAGACAAGCGTCTCACCCGTCAAAGGTAGGCGGTCCGCAATCTGGCAATTTCAAACCATATAGGTTCAAGGTTCATTTGACGGCATCGCATGATAGAAAGATAACACCCAAAAAAAAATTGATGAGGGACAGCGCTGGGGATAAGGACACAGGAAACACACATGAAGTAAGGGCATGACAGTCTCCAGCACTTGATTATCCCCATTGGTCGTCGCCCCGGCTTTCAGCCACTCCCTCGTGATATCCATTGCGGACACATTCTCGAGCCAGGCACGAAAATAATTGTTGCCAGCGTTGTCTCGGATCTTGGTGAGAATATCAAGCCTGGTCTGTGCGCTCACTTCCGTGATGCCATATTCTACAATTTTGCTGACGAGTTGCTGCACGCTGCGGGCCCCGCCTGAAAAACTCTTTGATTGAAGAGAAGGGTGGATTGCGTTAAGAAACGCCTCTCGCCGACTCTGGGATGGAGGGGCAGGTGAATCAGACTGTGGTGTTGCGGCATAGAATGAGGAAGGTAGGATAGCGGATAGGTGCTGGGGAGGATGGAGGGCGAATGGAGATAGTGTGCCTTGGGGCGATTGCGGCTGTTGCGATTGTGACTGTTGTTGAGCTTGTGTCGTTTGAGGGAGGGTGGGTGCCAGAGAGGGAGGTGACCGCACGTATGCAATAGATAATGAAGATAATTGAGGGTACTGAGAATGCAATGGTAGATGATGTTGGGATGCTTGCTGTTGGGAAACGTTGCTGGTTGGAGGGGAATATGAAAGCTGCGGGGAAGACGTGCTGAGAGTCGTTAAGGCAGGACTACAATTGATGAGTAAGTAGGTATCCTGAGAACGGGCAACGAGCGTACGCACTCGATGTTGGTCTGCGACGGTTGAGGGGGTGGGGCTTGAGAATTTGAGGATGTTGCGCCGTTCAGGGTCGAGTATGATGATAGAGGTACCTGCCCTGGCTGAGGTGACCAGGACGAAGAGCCATAGCTCATGGCATTGTAGGGGGCAGGAACGGAAGGAAGGAAGAAGTTGTTGGAGTAGTTGAAGAAGGGAGACGGAGTAGCGAGGGATGCAGAGGAAGTCTGTGGCGCTGGAAATACCCAGTCAGGCTGAATTGGCTACAAGCGGGCGAAGGCGTGCACGCGGTGCTTACCAGAAAGGTCGCCCAGGCCAAAGTCGTGCAGATCAATGTTTGCAGAGACTGCGGGGGCTCCATTCGGGTCTGACGCCGAGGGTGGCCGGTCTTTCCAGTCGTTCGAGCTTGAGGGTCGTCGGGAGTCGGCGGCAATGTCGTTCTGGACGACGGGCGACGGCTGGGCAACCTGGGTGGGAGAATGCTGCAACCAGCTGGACGCATTCGAGTACACGTCCATGGGTCGTTGGTCTCTTTAATTTCTGTCTTTTTTCTCTTTTCCTTTCTCTGTTGTGAGGCGTACTGCACTATTCCCCGACGAGTGGCAAACACACAATTACGGCTCAAAAACTGGCGTAACCGAACCGCAAAAGAAGAGGAGAGAATGGAGAAAACGGAACTTTCCGGGACGATACCGCTAACAGAACTGCCAGCTGGGACAAAGTCTTGAACGGCCACTCTGGAGGTGCGTTCCAGTCGACGTCGACGCTTTTTTCATTCCCCACGAAACGGGCCGCCTTAAGAACTTTAACTCAGCTTGGATCTCCGCATCGTCATTTCACACTCCGAAAGGCGCGTTTCAATTGTAAAGGCGTCGTTCAACACAATAATAGTACCATACAATCCTGTTAGTACGTAAATTCAACAATCCTACCCGCGTTCAACAAAGGTCCCTTTTTACCCCTTCGTTGTTCAGGCGATGGCAAATGCACAACATGACCCCGTCATTGCCCAGCTGGACCGTCAAAAATTAACGGCTAGTCCCTCACATCTTATCTTCTATCTCAACTCAACTTTCTCTCCATCTAGCTCATCGCGAGCTTGAGCTCCGTCGCGGAACAAATGCGCCACTGCGCGAATGTCGCAGACCACTTTTCCCAGATGCTCACACAAACCTCCTTTAGTGGAAATCTGTCGATGTCGATACATGCAGGAAGCAAACGCCACGGGGAGGAAGAGGATGACGTCGAGGGCACAGTTAAGAAACGACGCATCGCAACCAAGAGGGTAAAGGATCCAGACGCGCCCAAGCGCGCTGCATCTTCCTACATTTTCTTCCAGAATGACCTGCGCCAGGAGTTACGCAAGGAACACCCCGATATCACCTCCACAGAGATAATGTCCAGAGTTTCGAAGCAGTGGGCGGAGATGACACCAGAGCAGAAGGCTGTGCGTGTTCTTCCCTTAAATCCGAGCCGCAGTCCGCTTCTTACGCCGTCACTTAGCCCTATGAGCGCCTTCAAGCTGCGGCTAAACAGAGGTGGGCAACAGAGAAGAAAGCTTATGAGGAGCGCCGGGGGATTGTGGCCCCTGCGAAACCGATCGGTCGTAAGACGGTAGCCGCAACCGCAACGGTTGAAGAGCCCGTGCAGCACACTGCGGTGGGTTCACCTGGCTGGTCAGGGTGCAGCTGGGATGCTAAAAGAGTCTTAGGGCGCCAAAGTAGCGCGAAAAACCCCGGAATCAAGCGATGCTTCTCCCGAAACGGGCTCATCCGACAAGTCCTCGGGGGAGGAAGAGGACGCTGGTGGAAATTCGGGCGAGGAGGAGGAGGAGGAGGAGTCTGCACCTTCTCCACCACCCACGAAAAGCAAAGCAAAGCGCACTGCTCCGGTCTCAACTGCGAAGCCGAAGGGAAAGGTCAGTTTGTCCGCCGACCCCACCCCTGCACGCCCGGAAAAGAAGAAAAGAAGCAAGGCTTGAGGTGGATTGCGCCACCTGACAATGCTCACAAGACTCACCGATTGGCTGATTGAATGACCGACCGTTTTCCGTACATAGTACTCGATACGCATTTGCTTCGTTCTTTCGCGCGTCTATGCGACTCTTGGATTTTACATACCTTATACGCCTATCTTGATCGGTCCCTAGTTTGCGTAAGCATCGAATTGTTTCGCCGAATTCCGTATGGAACTGCCTGGAGGGGAGTGGCACATTGTTTCCTGACCCCGAGTCAGCAGCAGGCGAAATGCAGGGTCCGCCAGAAGAGCGCTCGGCAAAGCATGCACTGCTGCGTGTGATTGCTGGGCGCGCTGGATTGGATTGGATTGGGATTCAATCGAACTGGATCGATGGATCGATTAAATTGTACATGGTCCATCCGCATTTCCGCGGACTCCCCCGGCGGGCGCGGCCGGGAAAAGACCCAGCGGGGTGAGGCTGCGTAAGAAGAGCACGCTGTCAGCACGGTCCCTGGTCCAATGGTCCAATAGGTGACCTATGGCGATGTGCCAGAGCCAGTATAAATAATACTTATCGGTCACTCCTCTCCCTGCACCGCCATTTCTCTGCTCCTCATCGATAGTAACATGGCTGCCCCCCCGCCAGCGTTCAACCCCGACACCAGACCACTCCCCGATGGCTGTATTACTCGCTACGATGACAAGTGCGTCTCGCCGTGCCTGCTCCACAACCACAACTGACTCTGTGCCATTGCTCCAATAGTTACCGTGCGTGGTACGTCGAGGGATAACTCTCACTCATGACGGTCCTTAAACTCAGAGATCACCAGGTATTACGTAGATACACGCACACGCCCACCGCGCTCATCCTGGGAACACCCACTCGGCCCACAATCCTCTCTTCCGTCCACTGCTAATTTTTCGCCACCGCCGAACCCCCCGCCGAGCCGCCCCAATTACGGTGGTAATCCCGTTTCCCCGTCATTCTCGTCGTCACAGCAGCCCCAGGCCCAACAGTACCCTGGGGCAACGTTCAACCAGCCCCCATCTTACGCCGGCGGATTCAATAGTAGTAACGCTCAAGAGCAGCCGCGTAATTTCCAGCCACAGCCACAATACCAACAGCCGCAACAGCCGCCCTATGGAGGCCCTGCTGGTAATTACGGGAATCCAGGGAATCCAGGTTGGCCCCAGCAAGGCTGGCAGCAACCGCCTCCGGCACAGCTTGGTACATAAGCATTCTATTCCTACGTAGGATGCAGTGATGCTCAAGCGCTCCCACAACCTTTAGGGTACCAGTCACAGCCAGCATCACAAGCCATACAGCAGCCACCGCGTAGTGGACGAAGCCATGGCGGTATAGGACTTGGGGGGGCCGCAGGTGGGGCTCTTGCGCCGGTGCCGAAACACATGACTGCACTGACACTTTTCTTTTTCTGGATTAAGCGCTTGGCGTCGGCGGTTTAGTGGGTGGCGCTTTACTCGCCAACGCATTCGAGGACCATGAAGATAGAGTGCGTGAGGATGCATACGACCAGGGTTAGTTTTTCGCTCTCATTTCTGTTTCGTGAGAACTGAACTAATCGCCCGGCACACACCAGGCTTTGAAGATAATCAAAATAACGACTTTGGCGGCGGTGGGAATTTCGATGGTGGGGACTGGTAGATGTCCGACGACGGCCAGATCATTGCTGGCATCTCGCAAGTCATATCTTCCCAGTTCGAGTTAGAATAATTGTTTCTCGTGACATAGTTTCCGTCCGTCTCTACTTAGCTGATTGACGTACGTCCGGTGATTTCTCTGGTTAAATTTATTTTCGATATCCGACATGCTTGCTGTACTCAATTTGACATATCTAGTCCTCGGAGGAGAGGCTGTCAATGATGTGGGAATGTTCGGACGGATTTGTAAGATCATCGACGATGAGGGGTGCATGCCATACATAGCTCCCGAGATGGGTCATGAGACACCTTCGAGAAGTAGGAACTGAAGGCAAATTCCGTGCGGCATTTTAGTCACGAATAGGTACGGGGCAGTGGGCGACAGGTGCATGCTGCATTGAGTGCGGGGGGAATGCTTCGGCCTTGCGGCTCAAAGTGCGCCACGTTCAAAGTCATCAGCGCCTGCGGGCTTTTGGCCAGGAAGTTCTTGAAATGGCATGATTGTGTGTAGTACTTCCCGATGGGTGTGGGTGGTCAGGTGTCCAACAGGCATCGACACGTGGTGAGAACTGGAGTGCGGTGGTAGGTACGGGCGGGGGCCTAGAGTTCCTGAATATGAAATATTCTTGCACGAGGCTAATCCATGGACCGCCATTGCGTTGTTCATATCTGGGGTTCCGATCAAAGAATCGGGCAACTGCTGGAGGGAGGCAGTCTGCTGCAATGACTCGGTCCTTCGCGCGGTCATCGGCATCGGCCCATCACTCCCGGCCGGCCTCGTCGGGCGGGCTGACACCGGCACCGGACAATACGACGCGCCTGTGGCGTAAAGCGGGATTTGCCGAAAGAGGGGCCGCGCGTTTCAGTCGCGTTCGACAAATTGCATTTTTTTACATTTACTCGGCCCTACTTCATCGTCTACTTGGTCTTCTCCTGGTCCGTCAACTTGCGAATAAACCACCGTCAGTGTCTTTTCTGGCAAGCGCCTCAATCGTGCGGTGATTGTTGGTACTATGGCAAGAGCTACCGGGAAGGCTATTACAGAACGTTTTGAAGCCTCTGCAACCTCAACCTCAGCTAGCGTCTCCTCCGCGCCCCTATCCAACAGCAATGGGGGTTCTACCGTCGATACCCCTGCCACAAGTGGCGAAGATGAAGAAGAATTCAATTTGCAGAGGAAAGCTGTGGCAAAGGTCATGAGAACAACGGGATTACGCCGGAAGAGGTCTGCTGAGAGTGATGGCGGTGATCCGTCGGTTTCTACCAGACCTACTACGAAGAGACGTGCGGCCATGAAAGCAGTATGCGTTGAAATTCCAGTTCGGTCTCCAAACGTGAGTATGGGTATTGCCCTGACTCTCATGGACTTCGATTGATCGTTATCGCTTATCTCACAGACTTCGCAGGATAAGGGCAAGGGCAGAGCAACTTCCAATCTTGTTGGCGGGATTGAGGATTTCTTTGCTCCGGACTCCGAAGCTAGCCTCGAGTACGAAGAGCTTGCGGGTCTTTCAGGCGAATCGGATGACGATTATTCGGATTCCCAAGACAGCGAACCTGATTGGGAAGATGAAGAAGAAAGAGATATCACCCCCCGCAACGGTCGCAAGTTGCCCAAGAAGAGGACACCTCGCGTTCCTGTCAGACAGTTTAATGACGTCGAAGAGGAAGAAAAGCACATGGTTAGGGCTGCCATGAAAGCCTCTCTTCGGGACGCGGTGAATGGAGGCGCGTTGACAAGCGCAGGCTCTACTGGTCGCAACGTTCCCAGGCGTGCTAGACGTGCGGCGGCGACGGAACCCCGCTTTCTCATGGAACGAGGGTCCGCGGTTGATTTTGAAGTGGTTTCTGATAGTGACCCTGAGGGTGAGGTGATGGAAATCGCCGATTCAGAAGACGAACCCATCGTGCAGAGGGACAAGCCGAATCTGGGCAAAGGTCGAGGCAGGGACAAGGGCATAGAGGAAACCGAGTGCGACACTGACGACATTCATCGTGACCATTTCTCTGCACGAAAAGAGGCCCGCAGAATCTCCCGTCTGGAAAAGCAGGAGATAAGGATGTTGGAAATCAAGCTCGGTAGACGACTGACCTACGTATGTTTAGCAGGCAATCTCTTTACCCCGATCTGCCCCTTCTTGATGCTGACCTTGTTCTCACACAGGCTGAGAAATCTACGATTCAACTGCACAAACACCACCCCGAGCTTCGTGAAGCCTGGGGAGACCTCGAAACGAATGTCGGAACGGTGGAACCCCAGAAAGCGGAGCAGCCATCAGGGCTCAGAGTAACTCTCCTACCCTTCCAGCAAGAATCGCTCTATTGGATGCGTAAGCAAGAATTTGGTCAGTATGCTGGTGGTCTTCTGGCGGTCAGTCTGAGATGCTTTCTGAAACGATCCTGATGCTCACCCTGAATCTCGATAGGACGAGATGGGGTACGTCGTCATTATAGGGCGTGCTCATAGCTATGCCACAATCTGACTGTATTGCAGGATGGGTAAGACGATCCAGATGATCGCTCTCATGGTATCGGGCTCTGCGAAGCCCAATCTAGTTGTGGCGTGCGTTTCCGGTTTCATCCCTCTCTTTCCTTCGATTGTTCGAGATATTACGAACTTACGTACTTTTACAGTCCAACAGTCGCGATCATTCAGTGGCGCAATGAGATTGAAACGCACACATCTGGGATGGATGTACTCGTCTGGCATGGCGCGTTACGTATGACTGACCCCAAGGAATTGAAGAAATATGACGTCGTCCTCACCACGTACGCCGTGCTTGAGAGTTGCTTCCGTAAGCAACAGACGGGTTTCAAACGCAAGGGTTCAATCATTAAAGAAAGATCACCCATCCACGCTGTCGAATGGGAACGTATAGTTGTGCGTGAATGTCAGGCTTGTCCCAATGCTTCTCACGTATCTGCCCCGTGCCAGCTTGATGAAGCTCATAACATAAAAGAGCGAGCGACGAACACAGCAAAAGCAACCTTTGAGCTGAAGGCGAGGTATCGCTGGTGCCTTTCTGGGACGCCGCTCCAGAATCGAGTAGGCGAATTGTACAGCTTGATCAGGTTCTTAGGTTGCGACCCCTTTTCCCATTATTATTGTACGTCGCGCCCTTTTCTTCTCCGCCCTGTGTCCTCATCTAAAGTTGACTACTTTTAGGTAAGAAATGCAGTTGCAAGTCTCTGCACTGGAAGTTCAGCGATAAACGGTCATGTGACGGTGTGTTCGCTGTCAAGTTTGTCATCGTTGTACCCGCGCTGACTCGGTCCAGATTGCGGACATAGCCCTATGATGCATACATGTTTCTGGAATAACGAGATCCTCACCCCAATTCAGAAGCACGGAATGCAAGATTCGGGCAAGATCGCATTTAAAAAATTGCGCATTTTGCTTGACCGGATCATGTTGCGGCGTACGAAAATCCAACGTGCGGACGACTTGGGCCTGCCGCCGCGTACGGTCATTGTGCGGCGCGATTACTTCAGCCCGGAAGAGAAGGAGCTGTACCTAAGCCTATTTTCGGATGCAAAACGCCAATTCAGCACGTATGTCGATGCTGGGACGCTTCTCAACAGTGAGTTTTTTTTTTTCCCCAAATGGAAAGCACTTGATCCCACCTGGACAACCATAGATTACTCCAATATCTTCAGTCTGATTACGCGGATGCGTCAAATGGCTTGCCATCCCGATCTCGTAATCCGCAGCAAGAACAATGCTGGTATGTTCGGAGAAGAAGGGGAGGCGACCGTATGCCGCTTGTGCAACGATATTGCGGAGGACGCCATCCAGGCAAAATGCCGTCATATATTTGACCGCGAGTGCATCAAACAGTACCTGGACGCATCTATCGAAGCGCATGTAAGAATTATCATTTTGTATTTGTTCTGCCCTGCTGCGCTAACTGCCCCACGGCGTAGCCTGCTTGCCCGGTTTGTCATCTCGCTCTCACAATTGATCTCGAGGCACCGGCCTTGGAGTTGGAATTGCCCGCCACCGCGCGCCAGGGCATCCTTGGCCGTCTGGACATCGATGCTTGGCGATCGAGTTCGAAAATAGAAGCGCTCGTAGAAGAGCTGAGCAATCTGCGCAATCAGGACTCGACCACGAAGAGCATCGTATTCAGCCAGTTTGTCAACTTCTTGGACCTGATTGCGTTCCGGCTGCAGCGTGCTGGCTTTTCGGTAAAATCGGTTCCCTTCATCGGTTCGAACGTCGACTGATGGCGGGCGGGTTTCAGATTTGCCGGCTCGAGGGGACAATGAGCCCTCAAGCGCGTGACGCCACTATTCAGCACTTCAGTGAATCCATGTTCATCGGCCTGTGCCCGCCGTTTATTCTGACCCTCCCTTTGCCTAGTGAATAACGTCGATGTCACTATATTCCTCGTTAGTCTGAAGGCTGGGGGTGTGGCGCTTAACCTGACGGAGGCATCTCGCGTGTATCTCATGGATAGCTGGTGGAACCCCGCCGTTAGTCCCTTTCACTCTCCCTTCTAGCTGACCTTGACCCTTGACCATGTCTGATATCGCTCCGGATTAACAGGTTGAATACCGTGAGTGCGCTTACATCGCTGTGTCCACGCCTCAACTCACGTCATATATAGAGGCTATGGACCGCATTCATAGACTCGGCCAGCGTAGACCTGTGCAGGCCATCAAGCTTGTCATTGAGGACAGCATCGAGAGTCGCATCGTACAGCTACAGGAGAAAAAGTCAGCAATGGTAGACGCTACTCTCTCCACAGACGACTCGGTGCGTGTTTCCACGCCTACCGTGGGCGATATCGCTGATAGCCACATCAATACAGGCGATGGGTCGACTCACTCCCGAAGACGTACGTCTTGATCTTCCTACGACTTGCTACAACTAATCTACGTCATTTCCAGTTGACCTTCTTATTCAGAGTATGCTTATTCCTCTCGTTCTGAAATTGTATCAACTGATGCGCGCCCTTCACAGTTGTAACCCATCCTCCGAGTCAGGCCACAAGCCCCAGGCTCTGCAAAGGCAATGTCTGTGACCCAAAGCTACTGTACATATCATCATAAACACATCATACCGGAAATTTGCTGTGGTGTTCTCTACATATCGACTATTCGTTACATTCAAGACGATACGCATTACTGTAATATTATATCAACGGTGTTTATTGGTGGGTGTGTGTTTGTGGATATTTGTCCTTACGACGATTTGGCTTGGTTACGGTCTGAGGCGTCATTTCAAACTTTGACCTGCTGTATATCCTGCAGTTCCCCCAGGACAGTGCTATGGCAGTTTTATCCGAACATGTAGATGAAGGACCTCATGACATTGGCGCCCTTCTGAACAACCTTCGTATTCCCTCCAACTTTGCGCAGCATGAGACTTTGGAGGACAAGGACACCATTGTTCAGCTTGACGCGTGGAAGGCCAACGCCTTCAGCGCGTTGGAAGATCTTCGCAGACTACTTGGGAATAAACTCGACGAGAGTCAAAAGTCGGATCTCATCTATACCTGCGCGGTATTCCAGGGAGACGGCGACTGGACTTCGGAGGACATGCGTGCCTTATCATCTGGCAAGCGCTCAATGTACGCCACTCACTGTGAAATGACTGAAGTCCCCTCGACAGAAATCCTCGAATTGGAGGGAGAGCCATCTTTGTTTCTCCTGGAGGAAGTTCTGGCGAAGCATATCAAGCCGATATTTCAAACAAACCCCCATCCCATGTTGAACGCCGAAACCGGTCGCAAGCTACCTCGCACCGCAGGAGGGTATGCAGCAGCCCAGGACGCATATGAGGGACAAGTATGGAAAGAGCATCCTGGGGTCGGAAACGTTCTTCTTTGGTGTGTGCAACGTATCGACGTACGCGCATGCATCCTGGCTTCGGCTCACGCTGAACTTCATCGCTGCAGACCGAAGCGTACGAACGCCTGTGGTACCTTGTCGTGCCCCCGGTGATGACCCTATTGGACGATTTTGAAGCAAGGTACAAGCTATTGGGAATACAAGTCGTCAATGCCGTGCTCGAACATGCCCCCCTTCCACTTCTCAATCGCACGGGAATATCTGAGCTCATTCTCGCTGTGTGATTTCGTATTTTGCCCTGGACCTGCACCTTGGCTCACTACCACATTTAGTCCTTGAACCGCGCCCTTACCTTCCTCCACTCGTCGCATACGCCCGCTATACTGCGGACCGCAATCCCTACTGCAACCAAGCTGATAGAGCGCACAACGCAGCCTGGCTCTGAACAGCGCTTTTCCCAGTTCTGCGCGCTCCTGGGTGACGGGGTGATTGGAAGCGTGTGGATGTATAGTTCGGAGGAAGCTGATGCCGTTGAGGCGAGTATCGACGTATTGCCCATTGTCGTGCGCGCTCTTGGGATAGGTGCGACGCGGTATTTGAAGGTACCTTATAGCACCTTCGAAGGCTACTAGCAGGATGACCAGATAGTTGTCAGGCTTTGATTCCGCAGCTCACACACCCACTCCATCCGGCTCCTTTCAAAAAGCCGCGAGTGACATTGCAGTTGTCTTCTCTCCGTGCGTTGGGGACAGTCATACAAGAATGTCACCCTCGTATAGTGAATTGGAAGGGCACGATCGTCGAGGGTGTGGCAAAATGCTGGGTCGTGCTTTGTGATGAAAAGAAGACGGATGAAGGTACGTGCAAATGTACAAGTTGGCTCTCACAGTCGAGGCTAATGGTCCTTGGCAGAGTCTGAAGAACTAAGACATGGACTAAGAGCCGTCTGTGCCGGGCTCTGGAAAGTCGCACCGTCTGTGCGCAACGTAAGTCCTCGGCTTCCCTTACGGTGTCAAGACCATTGAAGATTCGGCAGGAATACATTAGACTGTTGAAGCTTGACGCCACGATATTTGACAAACTCGTTGGCGATTTTGTTAATCCTCAATCAGGTGAGATAGAGGAATTGGTTTCCATCGACGCTTCGCAGCAGGCCGGGGAATCGCTCTCCGCTTAGTCGTCTCGTTTCTCAGACAGCACTGTAACTTACTTACCTGGTACTCGTACAGCTGAGTCCGCTGTATGGTATCTGGGCGATTAACAGTACTGTACGAGTTTGTGCCAGAACATCAGACATAGTCATACACTCGGCCGCGGCGGCGTGATACATAAGATATTTATATCAAACATATATATCGGTCCCACCCCAAATCTCAGTTTTCTGTCTCTGGCCATGTCCATCTCCTGGCAGGAACTCGTTGCAGAAAAGAAAGTCCGTCAAGCGGCATCAATTCGGAAGGAATGGTTGATCACACCGCCAACAGACGATGTATTAGACGTAACGGACGTTCCCGCCAAGTGCGGCCTGTTATCGGCACGCGAGCTGGAGATTACGACGATCAGCGATGTCACTGTCCTACTCCATAAGCTCGCAACCGGAGAATGGTCGTCCGTCGATGTTACCACTGCGTTCAGCAAAAGGGCGATCGTCGCTCACCAAGTCGTACGTCCATCTTCTGCCAATCAAGGCGACAGTTCTCATCTTCCATACCTTGGTCTGTCCAGACAAATTGCCTTACAGAGATTTTCATCGACCGCGCCCTCGAGAGGGCTGCCTGGCTCGATGAGCAATTGAAGTCGACTGGGAAAGTCGTTGGTCCGTTACATGGTCTTCCAATCTCGCTCAAGGACCAGATATGCATCAAAGGACTGGAGACAATCATGGGTGCGTGAGCTATGCATCCGTCAGACATCTCTGGGGACACATTTCGGGTGTCCTAGGCTATGTCTCGTGGATCGGTAAAGTGGCCGAACGTAATGCTTCTCTGACGGAAATCTTGCTTGAATGCGGTGCCGTTCTGTACGTTCGTACGAACGTGCCACAGACGCTCATGGTTCGTTTTACAACCTGCCCGTCTGACTTCTCTCTCCCTGGTGATGCTGATTGTCGTCATCAGTGGCCGGAGGCCTACAATATGGTGTTCGGAAGGACCGTCAATCCTGCTAATCGCACCCTGACCTGTGGTGGATCGTCTGGGGGTGAGGGTGCCTTACTTCGAATGGGAGGGAGTATCTTGGGGGTTGGTTCTGACGTTGGAGGGTAAAGACTACTACCCTTCGGCGAATGGTGGTCCGCATTGACTCATCCTCATAGCTCCGTCCGGATCCCAGCGGGGATGAATGGTATATACGGCTTCCGACCCTCCTACCAGCGCATTCCATACGAGGGTTCAGTCAATTCGCTAGAAGGCCAGGATTCTCTCCCATCTGTTCTCGGGCCACTTTCGACAGATATTGGCGGCATCAAGTTGTTCATGCAGGCTGTCATTGGTCAAAGGCCGTGGTTAAAGGACCCCCTTGTTCTCAGAAAGCCTTGGGATGAGGACGGGTATCGCCTCGTAGAGCATGGTGGCGGAAAGAAGCTCACTTTCGGCATTCTCTGGAATGACGGCGTCGTTATTCCTCAACCCCCCATCATCCGTGCTCTTGAAATGACTAAGGAGGCAATAATTGCCGCAGGGCACGACGGTACGACGTGGTTCTACTCAATTTCTAAACCGGTCGCTAAGAGTCTTGTAGTGATAGATTGGAAACCTTATAAGTGCGACGAAATATACGCAGTAACCGTGAGAGGAAAATTTAGTGCCGTTTACACTCAGTTTACTTATCCTTCTCAGATAGATATTTGGGGGGCAGCTGGAAACGAAGACTACGCGGCTGTCACATCCCAAACTGGCGAGCCCATCCTGAAGAGCATGGAGGACTCTGGCACCTCAGAAACTGACATATATATCAAAGAAACGGGTATATCCGCTTTCGAGCTATTCCAGATCCAAAAGAGGCGAGCGGCGCTGCGGAAAGAACACCTTGATTACTGGCACAGTACAAGGGCATCAACTTCGACTGGTCGTCCTGTGGATGCCATCATATCTCCCGTCGCGCCGTTTCCACCGCCTCCACATGGAAATAATAAGTACGTGCCCATTCCTCCACTAACCCAGCCACAACACTTACACTTCATACAAGTAATGCCACCTACACACTCATCTGGAATTCGCTGGACTACCCGGCTTGCGTTTTCCCCGTTACTAAAGTAGATCTCGTACTCGACAAACCCAAGGGCCCGCATCAGTTCCTGTGTAAGGAGGATCAGCGGGTATATGAGCTATGTACGAGCTACCTACTGACTCGCATGGATTTACCACGCTGACCGTTAATTTTGAATAGACGATTCACCCGAGACGTACAAAAACGCACCGGTAGGACTGCAGCTTGTGGGACAATGTCAAGAGGATGAGGCCGTGATCGCCATGACGGAGATTGTTGACGCCGCACTTAAAGCAAAGCATAGCAAAACGATGTGAATGGACGCAGATAACGTAGGTTACTGTAATTCGAACGCGCTATGTATTGCATAGGCAACGTTTCTGCTGTACTCTTATGAATTTAAGACCGTGATGATTCCTGAATCTGATGTCTCAGCGTACCCACGAAATTCGGAATGTATGTCGTAGATCACAGGCGTTTCTCTGCCTGGCTGCGAAGCGAATTTGCGTGAATCTCCCATCTGCCCAAACGCACACTGTTCGCTTTTGCTTTCGAGATATTCGAAACGTCTGTGAGTTGAATATAAATTCACTCATTTCTTCCCGCCTGTGTAGAAGTGAACCCTGGCGTGCCACATATCGTTCGCCGCCCCCATGATCGAATCACCAGACTGGAATCCAGAAGAGCCCCTCGGCAAAGACTTCCCTCCCTTAAAGAATGATCTCATTCTCAGGGCAGCGAGAGGTGCGTCATCCAAACGTCCTCTGTTACTACACTAGCTCTACCTCGTTTTCAAGGCGAAGAAACCGAGCGTGCGCCAGTCTGGGTGATGCGACAGGCAGGACGCTACCTCCCTGGCATGTCCTGAGCCCCCTGTGACTTTAAACCCTTTATCGACTGATCCTCCAACCCTCCTCTCCCCTCCTCAACATCTGCAGAATTCCGCGCGGTCCGGGCTGAGCACGAGTTTTTCGAGATCTGCCGGACGCCCTCGCTCGCGTGCGAGGTCACTCTCCAGCCCATAAGGCGGTACCTAGGCCTCGTCGACGCCGCGATCATCTTCAGCGACATCCTCGTCGTCCCTCAGGCGATGGGCATGGAAGTCCTCATGAACCCCGCGCCGTTCTTCCCTGCGCCGCTCGACACGCCCGCGGACATCGCGCGCCTGCGCGAGCGCGTCGACGTGCACAAGGAGCTCGACTACGTCTTTGCCGCCATCACGCGCACGCGCCACGCGCTCCGGGGAGAGGTCCCGCTCATCGGCTTCTGTGGCGCGCCGTGGACCCTGTTCTCGTATATGATCGAGGGAGGTGGGTCAAAGACGCTCCAGAAGGCCAAGACTTGGCTGTTCAAGTATCCGCGGGAGAGCAAGGCGCTCCTCGCTCGCATCGCGGACATCTGCGTCCACTTCCTCGTCGGCCAAGTCGACGCCGGCGCTCAGGTGAGCTTCATAAGTCTGCTCCCCGTCTTCCAGCGTCCTCACCCACGCACCCTTTGCCGTTTTCTCTACCTGGCCCCGACGGTCGTGGTAACCGTGGTGCCCGTATATACGTAGCTATTGCAAGTGTTCGATTCATGGGCAGGAGAGCTTTCCCCGGACGATTTTGCCGAGTTCGCACTTCCGCCGCTCCAGCACATCGCCTCGTCCGTCCGTGCACGCCTCACGGATAATCATCTCCCATCAACCCCTCTCGTACTGTTTGCCAAAGGGGCCAACGCGCATGTCTCTCTCGCAGCGGCAGCGACATCCGGTTACGATGTGCTCGGCCTCGATTGGTGCGTCGTGCCAGAGGACGCGCGCGCAGCGGCATCGAATAAAGCGCTGCAGGGAAACCTCGACCCTAACAGGCTATATGGTGGGCGCGAGGCAATCGAGAACGGCGTGCGTCGCATGTGTGCTACATTTCGTGCAGGGGCCAGCCCCCCGAAAGGGTGGATCGCGAATCTCGGACATGGCATCACACCTGGCGTTGACCCTGACGATCTCAGGTGGTTTTTCGAGTGCGTGCACAAGTATTCGGCACGTGGAGTCGTGCCGTAGAAAAGAGGTATTGCAAGAGTGTGTATAGGATAGTGGGATAGAAATACATCGATGTGTAGCGTGTAGATATATGGTTAGGTATCACACGCAGGGGGAATTTCAGATGCATCGCCAGTACGTACGTATACGTCCAATCAAAAAGTCGCCAGAGCTAAATGTGACAGACTGAAATATATAAAAACTGATGAAATGAAAACACGAATGAGATGCAGGATGAGATGGGGGACGGGGGTTGATGGAGGTCTATGCGAGGGTGATGCTGCAAGCCACGCGGAATGAGGGGTCATAACAGAAACCAATGAACAGCAAACTGAGTCCGAACCACGAGCCATGAATGCATGAAGTCAAGGTCATGCGACCACATCCGCCGCGCTGAAGCTGCTTCGCCGACGCCGTACGCTCCGCAGGCCTGGCCGCTCGCCCTTGCTGTTCCCGGGCTTGACGACGGCATTCACGCCATTCTTCATCCACTCGTTACCGTTGGCTCGCGACGCGGAGACTTTAAGCGCCATATTACCGAGGTTACTGACAGACGCGTGGTGTCCGTGTCCAGGCCGCTTCGGAACAAGTGTTGGGAGTCTCGACGGAGAAGGTGACGCTGGGCGTGCGGTGCGTCGTGGTGCGGGGACGGGAGCAGGAAGATTAGGTACTTTCTGTGGAACGCGTACAGACGTTGCATTCGCAAGCCTTGGGATCTTGTTCGGTGGAGCGGTTACGTTCGCTTTGTTCGCGGCTGTGCTAAGTACCTTGCCGGGTTTGCATGCTGCCGCTGCTGTCGAGCGCGTTACTCGGGTTGGGCGTTGCTCGGAGGCGGTGTGTTTGGCAACACCCGTCTTAGGGAGTGTGCGGGATTTATGACGCGTGAGCGGCGGTGCAGCGCCAAGAGCTGGTAGAACATCGTCGCTCTCATCTTCCATCTCGTCATCGGATGAATCGGTAGCGACTCGCTTCGCGTTCGGCGTCTTCCGTGGTTGTCCTGGAGGGGCCGCTGCGCGGGCACGGGCAGAAGCCGCGGCAACATGCTTACTGGGTGTGACTGGGGCCACAGTGCTCACTCCAGCGACGACAGGGGCAGTATCCATGGGTACGTTCTCTGTGTCAGTTTCGGCCGGTGGTGTGACAGGAGCGACGATCGCAGAAGCAGCAAGTGTCGCGGCTGCATGAGTTCGCCGCATTTCGTCCGCAGCTGCCCACTTCACCCATTCGAGTTGCTTGACGTACATGAATTGTTGCTGCGGACCGACTACGCATCCGGGGCGCACGATGCGCATGAAAGCGATCGCCTCGCTTGCGGTAAATCCATACTTCCAGATGAGATACGCGCCGATCAGTGTTCCAGTCCGCCCCAGACCGGCTTTACACTATTCGCTCACGAAATTAGAAAGTGACCAGTTAAGGGTACGTAGTACTCACATGGACTGCCACAACGCCACCAGCCTGGATGATCTCGTCAGAGACATCGATGAACCGTCGTACGATTTCGTCCGACGGATTAGTCCCGTCATCAAAATATAACTCCATATGGTTTATCCCTCGATCTAGGAATGTTTGGCGGTCATACAATGGGTTATTGAGCCGGACGACAATCTTGACATTATGCTGCTCGAAATATTCAAGGCAGTTTTGAAACGGCGTTGGCAGCTTGCGTTGTAGAGCGAGTTCACGCTGCTTGACGCCTCTTGTGGGTGAAACGAGAGCCCCTGGGGATGACGCCAGTTCTTTTGCGTCCTTCTGATTCTTGATCCATGCAGGGTCCATGGGGGATGCTAGGGCGATAAAATGGGGAGAAATCCAGTTCCAATCGCCATTCTCGACCTTTTCGTAGAACTCGTACTCGTTGACATCGAATTCATTGAGGTCGCATAGGCCGTTCTGCATTGCTTTATACATCCCCCAAAGACAGTCTTGAATGCTCAGGTTGAAGTCAGACCGTCCGCGGCCGGCGTCGCGGAAAGGCATAAACTCGAGTTCGGCGATAGGCTGAAAGGCTTCCCAGGGAGCACGTTGTTGTACGATTAGCTGGAGAAGGTGAGACAAAGAAGTCAAAGACAGGTCAAAACCAAGACGTACCGAGAAGAGAGCCACGAGTAGCGCTGCATTAGCTTTCCGCTGAGGGTCATCAGATGTATAGAGAATTAGGCGGTGGGAAGCAAGGTCTTCATCCTAGAATGGGGTGTGAGCATGAATGGATATCGGACATGAAGGCCGGAGATCCGGCGGGGCAACCCAGGAAGAGGTATTGCAGTATTAGTGGCACTCTGCAGCACTCTGAACATCCTAACACAACTAGAGATTATGGTGGACTCTGGGTGAAGGGTGTGCGTGGTAGTCTGCTTGGTTCATGCTCCTCCGTACTTCGGTTCGCAGGGTACGAGGGTTTGCATGCTATGGAACAGAAATTGACTCACAATAAGTAATGAATGGATATATATGCAGGCTTTATAAACCATGGCAACGTTGAGAGGACCCCAGTCTTGAAAGAAGGACATGTACATGAGCTGATCATCGATGGTGAAGTAGTAGTGCTTGGTCGGTTCTGAGGAGTCGCAGGGGGGCGTGCGTATTCCGCGGACATTGACTTGTTCTAGTTGAGATCCGGGATCATTGAGGGTCTCCTGTTTGGGGGGTGGATGGGGGAAGGTGGTAAAGTAGAGCCTACACGTGGAGGAGAGGGATGAGTTGTAACATATTGTGATAACTATCTCGACGGACCTGTCGTCGAAGCGGCAAAGCGGTTCGCATTTTGGGGCCATGGGGAGAAGGTGGAAGAGGATGTAAGCGCAAAAGCAACCTCGATGGGACGGTCACTTGTCAGTTTGTGAATGAGAGAGGGGCAGCCGAGAACGAGAACGAGAACGAGAACACGTTGTAGATGCGTGCGCATGTCTGGGGCAAGTCATAAACACACGTAAATAACGCCTGCTCACGTGACCTGCCACATGACCGCAAGACAAAATATTTCAATTTTAATTTACTATCGGGGACGGACAGGTAAGTGCTCATAGCGCTCATTCCTGGCAAGTGGCCATGCGCCATATCCTTTTCATCAAGACTGCTCCGTCGTCACCGGAAGTCTCCAACGAGGCAAAGGAGACAGCGGTAAGCGTAGTCACAAAACCGCGGAGGTACGGCGAGTACTGAAGGAAAGCACATGAGTGGTCCATCATCGAAAACTCGAAATATGGTCGCTCGTACCACTCGACAGAAGTGCTTGTACCACATCCAAGTTCGCCATGCCACCCACTCTTCATCCCCCCAGTTCGTGTGCCCGTCCCATGAGTCTGCTGTGATGACGCGTCGTGCGACGTCTGATGATGTGCGAAGGGTATGAACAAAGCCTTCGAGCACATGTGCTAAGGTCAATTTCTGTTCTCGTCTTACGGCAGCGTGAGCCTTGAGAGCTGATACTAATTGTGGCGAGTCCTCTGCTTGGGTCACTTGAGGATCTAAAGGTTGGTTGTTAGCGCGACAAGCTTCAGGAGCAGTGACGTATAGGTGTACCATGCATCGTTTCAGCGTCAACTTCCATCGTTGCTGCGTCCGCAACGCCACCGTTGGCCTTGGCCTTGGCCCGCGCGTGAGCATCGTCATCCTCCTTCCGAAGTGTAGCCACACGTCGCCGGGCCACCACGACACGACCGTTGGCTTTGTCGACGGCGCTCCGCAACAGCTCCCAATCGAGTCCTCTGGAACTGTGCGCAAACACCCATCCCACGACGTCCGCAGGTTCCACAATCTGGTACTGCATTAATTTATCAAATACGATGCCGACCATCTGGTGAGACCGCTGCCAGAAATTCGCAACGAGCTCGAGGACATGCTTCTTAGCCTCTGGTGACCCGGAGAGTGCGCGTAGGACGATCAAGTAGCGTTCGACGGCGTTAAGGAAATGTGAGAATGAGCGTGCGCCGATGTGTAGTAGTGATTGAATAGCAATAGACCGGATGAGGGTGTCAGGATCTTCATTCATATCAACGGACTCGGCTAGAGTGTTTTTCACCGTATCAAGGTGTGCAAGGACGTCCTCGGGCTTGGTACGATTGCGTAGCTGGTTGAGCACGTTCTGCGCAGCATCGTAGTACGGCGCCGCTAGACAAAGTCAAGCAGGTGAGAGAAACGGGAAATAGGAAATGTGTGGCGGAACGTACTGGGGTCTTCGTATTCATATGTGGGTCCAGGGGCCTGATCAGGCATGGTACCAGCTGATGGCTCTTGGAATGGTTGTGGCAGCGTCTTTAATATACGATCGTAATATGATAGACGGATCCCGAGTTCCAGCGTGCGGTGTACGAAGATGCGTTTGGGATGATGCCTCGGCAATGCCAGATCTGGAACCCTGTCTCGTGCTTTAGCACCCGGCGAGCTGGTGAAGGGGAAGAGACGGACCATTCCTTCCACACCCATTGAAACCCAAAGTTGCTCATGTGCACCGAGAACCATTCCGCAAAACGGCGCAGTATTTCCACATCGAGGCCATTCGCACAATGACCGTAAAGCTTACGAATGCTCTTTCCGACCGCAGGTCCAACAGTTTGCGGAGAAAGCTTACAAAGCTCCGTGATCAAAGCAGTGTAATATATCGACTTGTTGGGACTTTCAGGCAGAAGGAACTGCGAGCCGACAATTGTCTGGTTCGCCCAAGTGCCAATTAACAAAATCATCCACAATGCAGGCGAAAACGAAAATGAAATCATACCTCAATGAGAGTGGACTCGAGCTGCCAGTCGCGTCCCGGTATTGGAATACGCTCAGATGCCTCAGCTGGGTCACCAGGACGAGGCCTGAAGGTGCCTTTCACAGTCCACTTAGGATACTCGATAAGAAGTCGGGCACATTCCTTGCGATTAACCTCGAAGATTTCGATGATGTCGAGCAAATCCGCGCGTACTACGTAGCCTGCGGGCGTCTTTGGATCGGCTGTAACCTAGACCCGTGAGGGTATATCAGTCAACCATGGAACAAACCGGAAAGTTTCGTACATCATTATCAAATAGACGAAGCATATACTCGGGCCACTCCTCTTTTTTGATTGGCGCATCCTCACTGGATTCCGGAGACAAAACTTCAAGCTCAATGACCTCCGGGGGCACGAGAACCGAAGGAAGGTCAAAGGGGACGACAGTTGATGCGTTCATCGAGGCATAAGGTTGTGGGAAGATGCCCGAAACATCAATGAAGTCAGAGAGGTCAAGATCTTTGAGCGCGGAGACTGCGCAATCAAGGACCTACAGCGCTTTCTGTCAGAACAGACGCCATAAGGATGTATGGCAAATCTAGCATACCTCGTCAGCATGCTCAGCAGGTACATCTGAGGAATGTAGGTGTGCAAGCGGATGGACAAGCCACTTGGCTGTCTTCACGGAGTCATTATATGCCTGAATACTAGCGATCATCTCGACGACCGCAGCTGCAGAATGTTCCTTAAGAACATGACCAGCCTTAAATCACATCAGATCAGTATGAACTGAACACCATGGGGGGATAAAAGCCCGTACCCTCAACAGTCCCTCCGCTGCACATCGCGCCGCCCGTTTCGCCCGTCCGTTGGAAACACCAAATTCATCCAGGACAGCGGTGAATGATTGTAAAAGTCCAAGCATCGATTGGGGGGAGATGATGTTCGTGACGGTCAGATGCGCAAAGAAATGAATCTGGGGATTGTAAACGGGTCAGGGAACTACGTAAATGGGAAAAGGAGGACGGGGCTTACGCAGAGGCGGGTTTCTCGCCAGGCCAGTTTATCCAGATATGCTTGAAAACCCTTCCAAAAATCATCTAGTATGGGCCTGCCCAGAAGTGCCTTCACGAGCCTCTCTTCGCTAGTACCAGTATCGCCATTGGCAGTGGGTATAGACAAGTGATACAGGAGGGCCGCATAGAATGGGATTTTGTACGGCTGTTCAGTTATTCTAGACCAGGCAATAAGTGGATTGAATTCGCAAAAAGACAAGAGCATACGCTAAGCGAAAGCCTTCGGCAATAGCGGGGATATTAGGTTGCTCCTGGGACTGGAGGTTGGCAGCGAGCTGAGGAAGCTCTTGTTCTACGTCCTGTGTGCCATCACTGTAAAATGAGCAATCTGAAGGTACGGGAATACGAACCACTTCGCCAAATTTGATGATAGCAGTCTTAAGCTTCTGGTCTGGTGACTCCTGAACTTCTCGCCTGTGGTCATAATGGTCGTAGTCGTCTGGACGGTGTTTAATGTTGTTGTGGGCGGGCCAGACATGCAAACCATCTCACCTCGGCGACGCCTGCGCCCACCACCACCATGGCCACCTCCGTGCCTTTCGTGGCTCATGAATATAATACCGTTAGTTACCAATCGTATGTGCGAGTTACAACTAGTCCAACGTCCAGCGAGCAGGTCACATCACGTGATATGACATGTTTCATTCGACCGGAACATTTCGGAGTCGGACTTATTGACGCGACACTTGTGCCTCCGTCTGGATCGCGGTAGGGCCACTATTACTCTTGTTTTGAACCCTGGGTACGATATTGTATTGTGACGTGGTTGAGTAGCTAATGTTATACAGGTATGCGAGGCGGATGCTATGCAATTGGTCGACGAAGACCAATATTCTCATCCCACGGTCCATCAAGTCCGCCCGAAGTGCAACAAGAAAGTCCCCTGCGCTGACAAGCTGCCCTGTTGGAGTTTGGCACATTGCTTCGCAGCCATACCTTAAGACCACCTCTTCGTATCATTCTTTCAAGCCAACACCACCTGTGCAGGGGTTGCCTGCCCTTCCCAACACACGCTCTTACCATTCTCCCCCCTCAACGACACCACCGCCACTTCTCATAAATGACCTTACATCCGCTCAACTCTCCCGTGCCAGCGCAGCCGCCGTTCGCATTTCTGTCGCCCGTGGTGACATCTGGGATAGCTTTCACTTGTGGAACTCTTTACGTTGGTCGATGCACCATTATCACAAACCTGGACTCAACTCGGCATCGCGTCCGCCATTCCGAAGTCCCATAACAGCATTCGAGCCCATTAACTTTGGCCGAACAGTTTCCACCAGACTCTCTGGACACTGCCTTTTTCACGGTCTATTGAGGGCAGGCGAGACCAAGAAAGCCGCAATGTTTGCCGAACAAATGATGGCTTATGGAGAAGAGCTTCATCCACTCTCCTTCAACATCCTTCTACGCCAATTACATCCATCAGCAACCCATGATCCCCATCGTGTCCATGATCGTCTGCGAAGTCTTACCGCGCGCCCGAAAGTGCCCCTTGGACCGAGAGTTTTGGAGCTTCGAAACGTCATGCCCGCTGACCCGTTTACTCGCCTCGCCGTGCGTCTCCTCAGTAGTGCACGCGAGCATCGTTGGCAGCGCACGACTGGGATGTATGAGAGCGTTCTTCGCGCATGCCTCTTTCAAGGAGAAATACTTGTCGCATCTCTCCTCCTCGCACTCCTTTTAAAAGATTACCAGCTGCGTCATGCGTGTTCTCGCGTCGCAGCCGAGGCCGGTAGAGTAGGGGCGCCAGACACAATCGCCTACGTCCACTCGAAGATCCCCGACGCACCCTCTCGCGGTTTCAAGATTTTGCCCAGTCGCAGTTCACGTTCATTATACCAGAGCGTCACTGAATTCTTGGAGAAGCACTGTGCCCATGTAGATGATCCATTGTTTCCCGAAGCATCCCAAGCTCTGGCCAACCTCGCCTCCGCGCTCGATGCCCGTAAGATTCCATACGCAAACCTGGCCTCCCTCATCAAAGTTCTTTACTCCTATCCGCAGTGCCAGCGTACGATATGGATCGCTCTACCTTCCGGCGAGTGGCAGTCGCGTAATGCTTATCGCTACTTCCATGGGGTTCTCCTTAATCTCCTGCACACCCTAGACCGACATGCGTTCGATCTCAATACCAGCCCGCTCCCTGCATTGAACCTGGAGTCTTACAATGCACTGTTAAATTATGCAATGCGCTTTCGTCACTCGCCGGAACTCGCCGACCGTGTTCTCCATCACATGACGGAATTGCGCCACCCGCAGCTCGCTCCCAATATTACCACTTACAATATTCTACTTCGGGGTTCCACGCTCATGCGTCGTAACGATATCGCGGAGAATGTTTGGCGGATCGTTCAGAGTCGACTACCGAACAGCGGGCGTGACACGTTCGCACACCACCTCCCACACAATGCATTGCAAGGACGGAACTCCCGAATCGAGTCATGCACAGGTGACTTGAAATTGCGTCACCGCCATCGCTTCCGTAGACTGCTTGAAGAGACTCGCAAGTATGAGCTCAGCATCCCGAAGCCGAGTGGGCTTCTCAAGCCTGACAATACGCTGCTCACTTCTTACATGGCGCACCTTATTGCGACTGGCCGCCCTGAGGCTGTGGTAACCGTGATTGCACGAGTCATACCCGGGTTTGGACCACCCAAAACAGACACTACGCCCGAAGAACTCATCGCAAGACAGCAGGCAAGTGTTGTCCGCGGCGTGACCCTTGGTCCTCATTTCTTCGCCGTAGCGTTGAATGCACTACGCAAGTCCGGTCTTCGAGAGCTCGCGGAATGTATCTGGACTCTTGCGTGTGCTGCTGAGGCAGAGAGCTTACAGAGTGGAGGCACGGTACCTTGGTGCTTAAGCGTCCATGCATACACGGCGATGCTCCAGCTCTATGCGGATGAAACGAGAGGGTGGCACGTCGGCAACACGGCAACATGTGCAGGACATACACGTCGCCCACGAGACCCGAGGCGCGCCATATTAGGCATACGGAAGGGAATGCAGGTCTTTCGTGCTCTTTCGCTTGCGGCCGACAGGGTGCGTGAAGCCGCTGTGCGTGCATGCCAAGAGGGCCGAAAGTGGAAACGCGCACCTACACCCCCGAGACCAGATGCAAGGTTCTACAACGCAGCGCTTAGCCTCGCCCGCCGACCAGGGATGTGTTCCCGGGGTTCTCGTCCGGGTTCGCGCTCGCGGTGGAATCAAATGCTAGGCAAAGCGCGCCAGTGCTTTATGCTGATGGGTCAGAAGCCGCATGGCTGGACGCCCGAGCTCGAGGAGATTGCCAAGAGCTTGAGGAAGTCAGGATATGCGCTTCCCATTGGGTTCAGGCTGAGCCTCGTGGGACGGGATGAGCAAGTGACATCACAACAAGATAGGACAGACCTCGGTGCACGACCGTACTCGTTTGGGAGAAGTGTGCGAGCACGTTTCTCCCCGCATCGGATTCCGACGGTCAAAAGGAAGGGCTTACCTCTACGTGGTCGGTGGCGGCGCTCAAGATGGTCAAACATAGAATGCTCCCGAGGGGACAATTACTAGGGTCAGATAGGTTGTAATATTAGAACTACTACTACGGGAGTATATGCGAGGTTTTTAGCCATTTAGCCATATGCTATCGTCCTCCTGGCATAGCAGGTTCAGTTGAAACGACTTATTTTGTAGGCTGTTTTGCAAACAGCGATTTATGGGGTATAGGTCGTTGAGAATCTTGTAGATATACCACGATCATATTCCTCCGTTCATCGCGCGCTCGCCACTCCTTCCCCACATCTCCCAGTGCTTCGACCACTTGAGTGACGAGCGCGATTTGTGCTGTCTTTGTCCCAGAATCACGTTCAGCGCCCCCGCCGGTCTTCCGGGCGAACACAAGTTGTACTCGCACTCTGCGTTCTAGCTCCTGACGAGCTTTTCGAAGCTTGTGTTGTACATCTGCCGCTCCAATGCCCCATGCGAATTGTATTTCCTTCTCCTCGGTCGCCCTCCGACTCGCCTGTGCCTTTATACGTTGGGCTTTCTCGCGCGTAGCGGCCTCTCTGCGGTCAACGAGCTTCACAAGGGCGTAACCACCCGTAGCTTCTGAGGGAGGCGCGACAAGCTGCGCGAACTGCGTGACGAAGATTTTGGGCGGACCGCCCCCCGGTTTCGGTTGGGCTTCCGTTGCGAGTTTGTCGACTACCTCTGAGAGTAGCTTTGGGGATAATGGTTTGCGTGTTTCGGGGTCGACGACGCGGACATATGTGTATGGAATGTCGTTGTTGATGGGGGGTGCGCCCTTGAGAGATGATGCAAACCGAGGACCGAGGAGAGAAAAGACGGGAAGTGCGTGTTGGCCTGGTGAAAAAAGAATGGTCCGAAAACCATTGACAGGTAGGAGAATAGGACGTAGCATAGGGCGTCCCGTAAGACTGTTCAATCGCTACTGTACTCCGAGTCAATGTCTTTCGAGACTTGTCCATGAACCGGTGCGACTCGGACTGACAGTCTCGAAATCCCCACCGGCCCGGCCGTGGCGTGGCAACGCGCTGGGCTATTCAGAGCGACCTCCCCCGACTGTCTTTACCGCCGTGATTCGACAGAAATTTCGACCATGGTTTCAGGTGAGACAGATGTCCTCGAGGAGACCTCAAATGAGCATTTGGCGTGGATGCTTCAGGCCATGGAGATGGTGTGCGCACATGTTTACGTCGCAGGACTCATACTCATATGCAGGCGGAGGAAGCCCTTGCGGCCAGTGAGGTGCCCGTCGGCTGTGTCTTCGTACGCGATGGCAAGGCAATCGCGAGGGCCCGTAACCGCACCAACGAACTCCGAAACGTATTCTTGCATATTCCTGTGGGGCTTACATCCGCTGACGCCCGGCCTTAACCCAGGCCACTCGCCATGCTGAGCTCGAGGCTATTGACGCAATTCTTGCCGACCCCGCTCTGACGCCCCCCAGTTTACTCGCGAGTGGGGCATACCCTCTCGCGGATACGACACTTTATGTCACCGTCGAACCCTGCATCATGTGTGCATCTGCACTCCGTCAGATGGGCATCAAGCGCGTATTCTACGGCTGTGCGAATGAACGATTTGGAGGGTGCGGGAGCGTCATAGGGGTGAACAAGAGGTTCATCCCTGAGTTGCATGCTTCCCAATCTTGTTGATTGACGGACTGATGCAGCCTTGCACATCCAAAACACCCATCGTTTGATGCCACTGACGGTTATTGTCGCGAGGAAGCAATCATGATCCTGAGGCGATTCTATGTCACGGAGAACACAAATGGTACGTACTCCTGGATATCACTATTCTCTGTCTATCTACGGCTCAGAACCAATCGCAGCCCCAACGCCAAGATCGAAGACGAATCGTGTGCTCAAAACCGATATTCCATCCCGAGAACCAACTCCCCGGCAAAGGTGATCACGTACAACCCTACCGCACACATGTACTTCCTACCAGATGGTTTTGAAGGATCTCCCTATTTTTTTCTTCTCTCAGCATTTGTACGCCACTCCAGCCCCATAGTTTGGGCGGCAAAGCTCCATTTATCCGCTGCCTCCTTGATTCTTCGAATAGAATCAGCATTGGGCACCGACTATTCAAGGAGCTGCTAAATACTAACTTGAACTCTGTTGGCTTGCCTGCGCCATGTCCGGCTTTGAGTTCAAGCCTCAGAAGTAGCGGATGCGGATTGCCGCCAGCGACATGTTGGAGTGTGGCGGCGAGCTTGAAAGAGTGCATAGGAACAACGCGATCATCATCTATCATCATCCCTAAAACTGAGACAGTTGATTATTATCAGATTAAGGGTAACGCACGATCAGCGGTGATTAACAGTGTTGGAGGAAGTATTTTATTAGCCGGCACGTTGTGCACTGGTGAAATGGGATAAATGAAGTCGAAGTCGTAGGGATTGTGTGGGTCGCCATAGTCTGAAGTCCAAGCGTATCCAATGGTAAAATCAGCGAACTGTGGGGAGAAAGACATAGTAAGAGCGGAGTATTGGAGTGGCGGGACTATGTACCTTCAAAAGGTCATGGACGCCAACTTCCGCTACAGCAGCCCCGAAAAGACCCTCAGGAGCGCGGTTCACACAGGCAGAGACTAGAAGGCCTATTGATATGGCGATGATTCGTGGGTTTTAATCGGAGGTTCGCTGATATAACGACTTACCACCATTCGAAGCGCCACTGATGGCAATTTTCCCCCTCGCCGCATACTTGTTTTCAACCAACCATTCCCTAAAGTTGCAGAGGTCTCAGCTAGGCTTGGTGGGTCGAGAGCCAACTCACGAAGCGGCGATGAAGTCGTCGAAGCAGTTCACCTACCAGTGATTGTCGATTGTTATTTCTTTTAAGAAATAAGAAACGTAACTACACACTTTGCGTTCGCGTGTCCCCCCGAGGTGCCATTCCTCACCGAACTCTCCGCCACCGCGAATATTTGGCACCGCAAGCACGAAGCCGTACGCGCGCATAGCCGTTAGGATGGACGCACTGAAGAATGGCCCAATTGAAACAGAAAACCCGCCGTAACCTTCCTAAGTGGTGAGGCCCATCTGGGAGAGATCAGAGTCAAGACACTCACCGTACTGGATGGCAGGCGCCGTACCGTCGAGAGGGGTGTCCTTGTGACGAACAACAAACATGGGGATTTTGGTGCCGTCTTTGCTCCGATACCATACCTGATCTGTCAAAAACCCACCTCCTCCCGCGAGACCTGCTAGCTTCGTCTCGCGCCAGACTTTCCATGTTCCGTCTGCCTTCCGTCCACTCGGCTCAGAAAAGTCATAACGCGCGACGATACCGGGAGTGTCAAATCCGGTTAATGAAACAAAGAAAAAAGGTTGCTTGCGCCGCCCGTACGCGGTTAAAGTGCCGACGTGGTCCGGCGCCAGTCGCTTCAATTGTCTACCGTTGAGATCGTGGATGTTGAGCTCATCTTTGACATTGCGCTTGTAAGTGGTTACCAACCGATCGCAACCTAGAATCGACACATTGTCCAGTTGTGCCTCCTTATCTTCGGGAATGAGGTCCTTGCTGAAGTCTTTTATATGAACTTTGCGCGACTCTGAAGCAACACGGAATGCTTCAACGTCGACAGTGATGACCTTGTATTGTGGAGCCTCAAAATTAGTATGAAGGTAGAACTTGGTTCCATCATTTCCGATACTATGAGGGCGTGAAGATCAAGAGCTAGACCATCATAATTGAGAGCATACATGCTATATTCCGCTTCAAAGTCGTTGACGAGTTTGATCCAATCGGAGTTTGACCCTATAGGCTGCTTCTCAAGGTCTGCAAGCCAGAGTAGGTTTTTCTAATTTTGGTTCATCGAGGATCAATGGAAAGCACCGGAAACCGTACCCGCGACGTATCCCGGGAAACATATAGCTCAAGCCAACGCCCATCGACCTCAGATACCGCGGCACCCCACAGCCATTCTGGTTGATCGGGATTCATCATCACCAATATATCCTCAGCTGCGTCAGATCATCGGCCAAGGAATGCGTAAGGAATATACTAAGACACACATTGGTCGGTGCCGACTCGGTGGTAAAAAAGCTGAGCGTCCCTATCGCCTGCGACGACTGTGGTGGCCTTTTCAGGATCCACCAAGCCATTCACCGATCGATCGGGGAACCTCTGCGCGAGTTTCACCGGCATAAGCAAGTCCTAAAGGTGGAAAACGAACCTGATAGAAGAACCCTTTGCTATCGTGCGTCCAAGCAATGGAAGAATATTTCACAAATCGTAGCTCGTCGGGGAGGCGCAGGTCATGCTCAGCACTGATCAGCGGATGCTCGGTCGAACGGATGTAGATGTTTGTAAAATCGCTTCCCTAGGAAAGATATTACACTGTATGGTTCCCGCAAAGAATGTGACGTACAGAACGGGACAAAGCATAGGCGAACCATTTGCCATCACGCGAATAGGATGCAGTACTCAGAGAGACAGTACCGTCGCCTGATAGGACATTTGACTAGCCAATGTGTTAGTCGATTATAATCTCAGGAAGACACTTCCGTACGTACGTCGAAAAATACTTCACCGCCGGGTTCAGAAACAAAATCGGGCAGTTCTGAATCTTTTGAACGATAATAAACTATTTAGGCAACTTAGTTCGCAAGATACAGCAAGAAAGGATAGAGTCACACCAGATTGTGCTTGCAGACCACTGTTATATGACCAATACCATCTACCATCGTCCCGCAGTGATGGTGAACCGAACTATATTGAACTGTTATACGCTACCTCTCCACATCCACAAAGCCGAAAATCTTACCTTTTCATAGTCGGTACTAGCCCTGATTTCTTCCTCCAACCTCAGGCGATCTGAGTGTGCGTCTAAGAAATTACGCGCGAGAGCCTCTTGAGAAGCGAGCCACTTCTGCCTTTCTTCTCCATCTTTTTCAAGCCACGCATATGGGTCTGGAAGTTTCACTTTTCCCTTGGTTTCGCTCTGATAGGTATCGATATGATCAGAGCGATGGGTAGGGGGGTAACAATGTGGTATCCAGGAATATGGGGTCACTGGCATGTGTCTCGGGCAGGGAACAAATGATGATTGATGAGAGATATGTGAGAACAGCGACGATGGTCGTATACCACGCAAACGTTGCAGACCAGGCACGAGCATGTATAAACTCAGCTGCGAGGTTGACACGACTTACCATCACGGGTACATACAACGTAATAATGCATAAATTTGGTAATGGATAGCCCAAAATCATTTCCCACCTAAGGATGGCATGTGCACCAGCCTTGCACCACCATTCCTCCTTGTGTCCAACCACATTCCAAGGACCTGCTCACCTCCTGCCTTGAGCCACCATTGTGCCCCCTTCCTCATGCCTCGCATCACACACCTGTGCATTTCAGATCAGACAAATAGGGTAGACTAGTACACAAGTAGGGTGCACTGTGAGTAGCTAGAATCATTATAAAAAGCTGTGCTGTTGCAGAGTTGAAAGACCAGGCACATCAGAAAAATTCAACTTTTCTTATTCCATCTTATTACATCTTACTACATCTTATTCCTCTTATTTTGGGGGCAAGAAGGGAATAAGTAGGAATAAGACAAGTTTTGTTTTACTGATGATTTTTAGGTGCCGCTGGTTCCTCAACAGGGACCACCTTATTGCAAACATTCTGTCCACTCAGAAAGATGAGAGTGACAGAATCTTCTGGGTTGATTTTCAACCCAATTTCCACACACACCTTATATGGTGGGCCATTGCCCTGCTCCCTTCCCACTGCCCTGTGGCAAAGGGAAAATGATGTATGTTCGTATTTGTCTTGGAGGTTCTCACATCAGAAGGGCCCAGACCCAAGGGGTCTAGCTCTTTCTTTGAGTTGCCAAAGAAGAATAGCTGGAAAAGGTCAAAGAAGGTCAAGATGCTGTCAAAAGCCCTAGCGCCTCCTACATCAGTAAAAAAAAACTTGTCTTATTCCTACTTATTCCCTTCTTACCCCCAAAATAAGAGGAATAAGATGTAGTAAGATGTAATAAGATGGAATAAGAAATGTTGATTTTTGCTGATGTAATGTCACCGCCACGTATTTAGTGCACGTAACAATAGAATAGATTGGGACAAAACATGTTTGTATGCGCACTCTAGGGTTGATACCCTGAGGAAGCTAAGTTAGAGACGACTTAGAAGGTCTTAGAGTCGCAAGCCCTTCACTACTGGAAGACAGCTCAAGCATTGAGAGGGGAGACTCAGAGAAAGGAGAAGGGAAATGGAGAAGAGACTTCTGATAGATAGACAGGAGACTCAACTTGCCGTCATAAGGACGCAAGTAGGAGCCTTTATATACACATAGGAG